>SKFA01000004.1_pt1 | contig 293138 bp, 295 predicted proteins | sample 4820291 | NCBI WGS metagenome assembly SKFA01 (sample SAMN11008795, study PRJNA524170) | human gut metagenome | isolation source: fecal sample from pouch patient p30 | place: Israel: Tel-Aviv | reverse complement strand
TCAATCATTCTACGTTCAGTTAGTGTTAAATGTTTACTTTTTGGTGTATAATAGTTTTGCATCTCAGAGTCTTTCTAATTGTTGTTGTGGTGATTACAATTATATCTCTCTGAGATGTTTTTTGATACCCTTAGGTGGCTAACTTCATTTTAGAACTTTCCATTTTAGAGAAATTTGGAAAAAAGGATTTCTTCAACCTTCCAAAGCCAAATGAAAGCTCAAGATATGTTATAATAAAACCATGGAAAACAAGAAAAAATTACTTTTAATTGACGGGTCATCCGTTGCTTATCGTGCCTTTTTTGCACTGTATAATCAGATTGATCGTTTTAAAAACCGTGCTGGTTTGCATACCAATGCCATTTACGGTTTTCACCTCATGCTCAATCATTTATTAGAAAGAGTTCAGCCAACACACGTTTTGGTGGCTTTTGATGCTGGTAAGACGACTTTCCGTACAGAAATGTACAAAGATTACAAGGCAGGTCGTGCCAAAACACCAGATGAATTCCGTGAGCAATTGCCTTACATCCGTGAAATGCTTAGTGCGCTTGGCATTACTTTCTATGATTTGGAAAATTATGAAGCTGATGACATCATCGGAACATTGGATAAATTAGCTGAAAATGAGGACGAGTACGACATTACCATTGTCAGCGGAGATAAAGACCTTATTCAATTAGCTGATAACAACACAACCGTTGAAATTTCCAAAAAAGGTGTGGCAGAATTTGAAGAATTCACCCCAGCCTACCTCATGGAAAAAATTGGAATCACCCCTAAACAATTCATTGACCTTAAAGCGCTCATGGGGGATAAATCAGATAATATCCCTGGCGTTACAAAAATTGGCGAAAAAACTGGTCTTAAATTACTCTTAGAATACGGCAGCCTTGAAGGTGTTTACGAAAACATTGACGGTATGAAAAAATCTAAGATGAAAGAAAACTTGATTAATGATAAAGAGCAAGCTTTCTTATCTAAGACTTTGGCGACTATCAATATCAGTGCACCGATTACCATTGGTTTGGACGACATCGACTATCAAGGACCAGATTTAGACAAATTAGTACCATTTTACGATGAAATGGGCTTCAAGCAATTTAAAGACAATCTAGGTGCTCCGAAGAAACAAGAAAAATTCGACGTTAGCTACACCGAGGTGGATAGCTTGAGTGCGGATATGTTCGCAGATGACCAATTTTTCTATTTTGAAATTTTAGGTGATAATTATCACGTTGAAAATATCATTGGCTTTGCTTGGGGAAATGACAAGGCAATTTATGCGTCAACCAATCTTGACCTTCTCAAGGACGATTTGTTCAAAGCAGCGCTAGCTAAACCAATCAAAACTTACGATTTCAAACGTAGCAAAGTCTTGCTTAGTCATTTTGGTGTTGATTTACCAGCACCAGCATTTGACAGCCGTTTGGCAAAATACCTCCTATCAACGGTTGATGACAATGAACTGTCAACTATTGCACGACTTTACACGGATTATGTTTTAGATAGTGACGAAGCTGTTTATGGCAAGGGGGTTAAGCGTGCCGTTCCTGAAAAATCGGTGCTGCTCAGCCATTTAGCACGTAAGATTGTGGTTTTGAACCATTCTGAGAAAGTCATGCTAGACAAGTTGACAGAACACCAACAAGCCAGCCTTCTCTTTGACATGGAGCAACCGTTGGCAAATGTCCTTGCTAAAATGGAAATTGCAGGTATTTCGGTTAAAAAAGCAACGCTTCAAGAAATGGAAGCTTCTAATCAGGCTGTTATCGATGAGTTGACACAAGAAATTTACGATTTGGCGGGCATGGAATTTAATATCAATTCGCCAAAACAATTGGGTGAATTGCTCTTTGACAAGATGCAATTGCCAACAAGCTACACGAAGAAAACCAAGACAGGGTATTCAACAGCGGTGGATGTCTTGGAACGATTGGCGCCAATCTCGCCAATCGTGTCTAAAATTTTGGAATATCGCCAAATTGCCAAATTGCAATCAACTTATATCGTTGGTTTGCAGGATTTCATTTTGCAGGATGGTAAAATTCACACCCGTTACTTACAAGATTTGACGCAAACAGGTCGTTTGTCTAGTGTTGACCCTAACTTGCAAAACATCCCAGTACGTTTGGAACAAGGGCGCTTGATTCGTAAAGCGTTTGTCCCAGAGACAGAAGATGAAGTGCTTTTAAGTTCTGACTACTCACAAATCGAATTGCGTGTTCTGGCTCACATTTCAAATGATGAGCATTTGATTGCGGCTTTCCGTGAAGGAGCAGACATTCACACGTCAACAGCCATGCGTGTCTTTGGCATTGAAAAAACAGAAGATGTCACACCAAATGACCGTCGTAATGCTAAGGCTGTTAACTTTGGTATTGTTTACGGCATTTCGGATTATGGGCTTGCTAATAACCTCGGCATTCCACGTAAAGTGGCTAAACAATACATTGAAACGTATTTTGAACGCTATCCAGGCATTAAAAATTACATGGAGCGCGTGGTGCGTGATGCCAAAGACAAAGGCTATGTCGAAACGCTTTTCCACCGTCGCCGAGAGTTGCCAGATATTAATTCACGTAATTTCAATATTCGTCAATTTGCAGAACGCACAGCTATCAACTCACCAATCCAAGGTAGTGCAGCTGATATTCTCAAAATTGCCATGATTAACCTTGACAAAGCCTTAGTTGACGGTCAATTCAAGACAAAAATGCTTCTACAAGTACACGATGAAATCATTCTTCAAGTACCAAAAGACGAACTTGAAGCCGTTAAAACATTGGTCAAAGAAACCATGGAATCAGCGATTAACTTATCAGTACCCCTCATTGCAGACGAAAATGCAGGACAAACATGGTACGAAGCAAAATAGAAATAAAAAACCGGGAGTGGGACAGAAATCGGTAATTTCGAAGAAATTCGATTTCGTCGTCCCACCCCCGAAAGGTTGAGTAGGGTTGTAAAAGCTGATTTATCAGCGTATTAGAACCCACTCAACTACTGCGCTTTGCAATTAATACTATAACATACAAAGAATTGAGCACTTTTATACCTCATTTATACCTCAGCTTGGTTTTTGCATTAACTATGTTATACTTAAGAAAAACGTCATACAAAGGAGGCAGCCAGATGACAACATTTCAAAATCCTAGTCAAGATGTGATTGCTGATTATTTAAAAAATGCCAAAACCATTGCTGTTGTTGGTTTATCACATCGTGAAAATAGTCCAGCTTATGGTGTTTCAAAAATCATGCAAGAAGCTGGCTATACGATTATTCCTGTCAATCCAAGATTAGCAGGACAGAAAATTTTAAACGAGATAGCCTATGCTAGACTTCAAGACGTTCCTGTCCACATTGACATTGTTGATGTTTTCAGACGAAGTGAATTTCTACCAGAGGTTGCCAAAGATTTCATTGAAACAGAAGCCGACATTTTCTGGGCGCAACTTGGTCTAGAAAGTCAAGAAGCTGCTGATATTTTACAAGCCGCAGGACGTGATAAAATTGTCATGAACAAATGCATCAAGATTGAATATCAAGGCTTGTAAGCTAACAAAAAAACTGAGAGTCCGCAAAAAGCGACTCTCAGTTTTTATTCTGTTTCTGCCATTGTTGGATAGTGTCCTCAATCCAGCTCAATTGACTGCTAACACGGGAAATGGCGCGGCTTAGGATAAGGTAGTGACCGTAGGCGCGCTCAATATCTTTCGAGCTTGAAAAAAGTAATTTTTCTCGCATTTTAAAATGCGCCAGCTGTTCTAGCAAAATCTGACGTTCTTCCTCTAATAAGGACAAAATCCGTGGATTAGATTGGTCGTGGATAAAGAACATTTTTAAAGAGAAAAGGTCCTTTTGAATAGGCGCTTCCTCGACCGTCTCCTCTAACCAGTTAGAAAGAATTGCTTCCCCCTCACTCGTTAATTGGTAATATTTTTCCTTAGCATTCTCTTCAGAGGTCGTTTGTTTGAGCCAATTGTCATTGGACATACGTTTTAATTCAGGGTAAATCTGACTATGAGAAGCACGCCAAAATTCGCCAATCTCATTGTCAAATTGTTTCGTAATAGCCTGCCCAGTAATCGGTGAAGAATGTTTGACAATCCCCAAAATGATATAGGGTAAGAGACGTTCTTTAGGCATAAGACCTCCTTGTAATGAATAGTTGTTTATAACTAGTATAGCAAGAATTCGTCAGATTAGATAATTATTTTTTCCAACGTTTGTAATTATCATCAAAGTATTTCCCGTTACGAATGTCGTCTGGTAAGCCTTCGTATGGTGCTTCAGAAATGACATCTTCGTTATTTTGCCCCGCATCCCCCATATAGGTAATGTGAGCAAATTCAGGAACGACTAATTTTGGATAAGTAGCGTATTTTTCGCGAGATTCTTCCATTAAATCAATGTGTTCATTTTGGAAGCAAACCGTAATTTCAGGATGTTCATGAACCCAAGCAGGAAAGAAAATCGTACCGTTCAATTTTTTCTCATTGGGCACGAAATCAAGGGCAACATCAGTACCAGTTGGTTCTGTCCAAGCAACTTTATAAACGCCTTCTGTGAGCATAACGATATTAGCTTCTTGGTCTTTGACCCAACGCCCAGCAACCATACCGCCATGAATACGATAATCAACAGTGTGTTCATTTTTAGCATACCATTCGTATTCCCAACCATTATCGTAAGTGTAAATAAAGTGAGTTCCTAAAAAATCGTCCAAAGTTTTAAATATTTTTGTCACCTGTTTTTTCTCCTTTTATTTATTTTTATGTCGTTAACGATAAATATATTATAAAACCAAAGGCAAGAAACAGTCAAGAATTTTATGTCGATATTTATAAAAAATCAAAAATAATATCTCAAAAGACAATTTCATCAATTTTTTCTAAAAAATATCTCAGTAACTTGAAATTGTCTGATTTTTATCATAAAATAGGTGAGCGTGTCTTGACATGTACTTTTTTAAACTATGTTATAATTAACTTAGTAAATTAGATAAGGAGAGCTATAATGGATGTTCACACTCACCACCGTCCTTTGGATGCCTATGAGAATGTCATTGAGCATCTCAAAAAGAAACATATCCGTATAACGGAGACTCGCAAAGCCATTATTGCTTATATTATAAATAGTCATGAGCACCCTAGTGTCGATAAAATTTATAGAGACCTATTGCCAGAACACCCTAATATGAGTTTAGCAACGGTTTATAACAATATGAAAGTATTGGTTGATGAAGGATTTGTTGCCGAGTTAAAAGTAACAAACGACACCACAACTTACTATGATTTTATGGGACATCAGCACATTAACATTGTTTGTAAAAACTGTGGTGAAATTGCTGATTTTATGGATGTTGATGCCATTGATATTGGCAAAGAAGCTTATGAACAAACAGGTTATCAAATCACAAAAATTCAACTGACAGCTTACGGCATTTGCCCAAAATGTCAAGAAAAACTAAAAGCAGCAGGCGAATTTTTTATGACTTATCGAGAGGATAAGTAAAGGTTCAAATTGGATTTTGGTCATAAACCTGAATAATATAACAAATCACCCTAGCCTTGCTAAGGTGATTTGTTATATTATTCAGCATTTTCTAGTAAGTCTTCGTAGAAGAAGAGGTTGGCTGTTGTAATGTATGGTAGTGTGTAGAAGTAAAGCAAACCACAAGTGATTCCTGTTAAGATGTACCAACCAATGAAGCTAAATTGTAAGCAGAAGAAACGCCATCTATTTCCTTTCATCAGTTTTGTACTCTTATCAATAACGCTACGAGGACCTTCATAAGTGCCGTTTTGGACATCATCATAAAGAATATAAGTTGTCATGCAGTATGAATAGTTTTTCATAATAGCAAGTACAAATCCCGCCATCATCGCAATCAAACCGATAATCACAATAATCCATCCTGCAGCAGAATCATCTACAGCTGCATAAGTAACTCCGATAGTAAAAATAAATATTCCGACACCAGCAATCAAAGACCATAAGAAGAGAAGTAGCCATTTTAAAATAGCTGTCAAAACGTATTTCCCAAATAGTTCGTTTGAAAAGACAATCATGTTGTCTCCTACTTCGACGTGGTTGCGTTTGAAGCGAATTACGTCAAGTACAGCATAACTTGCCGACGCAAGAAATAGTGCAGATAGAATGCCAATGATACTTGGAACAGATTCTGTGATGCTAAATTCAGTACCGTGGCTTGTTGTGAAAATTGTTTGACGATAAGAAATTGAAACGGTAAGAATCGCTAAAACAATAGAAACAATAAACAGTTGGTATTTACCAGAGAGAGTTTTAAGAAATTCTCTAGCTTTTCGACGTGTTTCTGAAGCTTTCATAATGGTCCTCCTTTATTATCCCTTAAAAAAAAATAATTACTTCCACGTTTTTAATTATATCATATTGTATTAGATATAACACACTAAACCATAAAGACATGACAAAAGATGTGATTTTTGGTAAAATCGTAGAGGTTGTACTTTGTATTTTTTATAATACAAGGCAAGAGATTAATGAGCTTTTCAGTCTCAAATTCTCAGTCTGATTACTGTTTAATCATGACAATATAAAAAATGCCCACAACTGTTTTTTGTGGTAGCTAGGAGAAAAAAATGACAGATTATCCGATTAAGTATCGCTTAATTAAGAAAGAAAAACACACAGGTGCTCGTTTGGGTGAAATTATCACACCCCACGGCACATTTCCAACGCCAATGTTTATGCCTGTTGGAACGCAAGCAACAGTTAAAACACAATCGCCAGAAGAACTCAAGGAAATGGGTTCAGGAATTATCTTATCAAATACTTATCACCTCTGGTTACGTCCAGGTGACGAATTAATCGCTCGCGCTGGTGGACTTCATAAATTTATGAATTGGGACCAAGCGATTCTGACTGATAGTGGTGGTTTCCAAGTGTATTCATTGGCTGATACACGTAACATCACTGAGGAAGGGGTGACCTTTAAAAACCACCTTAACGGCGCTAAAATGTTCCTCTCACCAGAAAAAGCCATCTCTATTCAAAATAATCTTGGCTCGGACATCATGATGAGCTTTGATGAATGCCCTCAATTCTACCAACCGTATGATTACGTTAAAAAATCAATCGAACGTACAAGTCGTTGGGCTGAACGTGGCTTGAAAGCACATCGTCGTCCACATGACCAAGGGCTTTTTGGTATCGTGCAAGGTGCTGGTTTCAAAGACCTTCGTCGCCAATCAGCTAGTGACTTGGTCAGCATGGATTTCCCAGGATATTCAATTGGTGGACTTGCCGTTGGAGAATCACACAAAGAAATGAATGAGGTGCTTGATTTCACAGTGCCAATGTTGCCAGAAAATAAACCACGTTACCTTATGGGCGTTGGTGCACCAGATAGTTTGATTGACGGTGTTATTCGCGGTGTGGATATGTTTGACTGCGTGCTTCCAACACGTATCGCTCGAAATGGAACATGTATGACAAGTGAAGGGCGTTTGGTGGTTAAAAATGCAGCTTACGCAGAAGATTTCACACCACTTGACCATGATTGTGATTGCTACACATGTCGCAATTACACACGTGCTTACATTCGTCACTTGCTTAAAGCTGATGAAACCTTTGGGCTTCGTTTGACAAGCTATCATAACCTTTACTTCCTTGTCAACTTGATGAAAAAAGTTCGTCAAGCTATCATGGATGACAATCTTTTGGAATTCCGCGAGGATTTCTTTGAACGCTACGGCTATAACAAGAGTGACCGTAATTTCTAATAGCATACCAAGTCTGGGGCAAAGCTGCTCCAGACTTTTTGCGCTTTATCAGTGAGAAGATTTTAAAAAGAGTTAACTAATAAAAATAAATAGGTTGACTAAAAACGAATAAAGTAGTAAACTTTGTTAGGAGGTTGATGATTATGATAATTTATGGAATTAATCTTGATAGTAAAGGAAGATGTAAACATTATCATACAAAGCAGGACATTGTTGCTCTCAAATGTGGTAAGTGCCAAGATTATTTTGCTTGCTATCAATGTCATAATCAGCTACGAAATCACCCTTTTGAATCAGTTTCGGTAAAAGCTGCCTCACCTGTTTTTTGTGGTAATTGCCGCCATTTTTTAACTTACACGGAGTATAAAAAAGGGGCTTGTCCATATTGTTATCATGACTTTAATCCAAACTGTCGCTTACACGAAACCATTTATTTTAAGGAGTAATTTATGAAAAACGTGAGAGATTTACTTTATATAGCAATGATGACAACTATTCTTGTCATTTTAGGTTTTATTCCAGCCATTCCACTGGGTTTTATCCCTGTTCCAATTGTTTTGCAAAATTTGGGAATCATGTTAGCAGGTGTGCTCTTAGGTTGGAAAAAAGGGTGCCTGTCGATTCTTCTGTTTTTCCTTTTGGGGATGTTTATTCCGGCTTTTTCTGGTAGTACCTTGTTTGTTGTTTTTGCTGGACCAACGGCTGGTTATGTGGTTGCTTGGTTTTTTGTGCCAATTCTAATCAATGTGATTTTGAAAATTTTTAAGACATCATCTTTTATTAATAATTTAATTGCAATTTTACTAGGTGGTGTTTTATTTGTTGATGTGGTGGGAGCAATTTATCTATCTGTTTATATACACACACCTTTGTTGACTTCTCTTTTATCAAATCTTGTATTTATCCCAGGAGATACGATTAAGGCAATTATTGCTAGTGTTGTAGCCTATAAATTTAAAGATAGACTGATAGTGCCGTAAGAGATAGTTTTCAAAAAATGTTATAATGTGAGTAAGCATTACTAGAGGAGGATTCTACGATGAAACTCACAACACTTGGTTGCTGGGGAGCTTACCCATACAAAGACGGCGGAACGACCTCTTATCTCGTTACGAGTGAGGACGGTTTTCAATTGCTTATGGATTGTGGAAGTCGCGCTGTCACAGAATTAGAAAAAGAAATCAGCCCACTTGACTTGGATGCGGTGATTATTTCACATTATCATCCTGACCATGTTGCTGATTTAGGCGTGCTACGCCATTATTTCCAACTATATCCCAAACATCTCTGGGAGCCTAAAATTTTGCCAATCTACGGACACACCGAAGATGAACAAGAATTTGCTAAACTGACTTTAGACGGTGTTTCTCAAGGGAAAGCCTATGATGTCAACGGCGTTGAGAAGATTGGTCCATTCGACATTACCTTTATCAAAACCGTTCACCCTGTTCCTTGCTACGCTTTTCGTATTGTCGAACATGCAACAGGGCAAACACTTGTTTTCACTGGTGATACGGGCTATTTTGAAGGCTTGGATAAATTTGCTGCAGGCGCTGACCTCTTTTTGGCAGATGTTTACCTTTATGCAGGAAATGAAAATCATCCAGCGCATTTGACAACCAAAGAAGCAGGGCAAATTGCCAAGGCTGCAGGTGTGACATCTCTTGTCTTGACGCACACGCCACCAGTTCCACCGCAAGGCATTGATGCCGAAAATCACCTTCAAATGCTTAAAGAAGAAGCAGAAAATTATGCTGACGGTGTTTCTGTTGATTTGGCTGAGCCACACAAATCATGGCAACTTGGTGAGCTATAATGGCTGAATTTACACAAGAAGAAAAGGAATATTTCATGCGAGAAGCGCTCAAGGAAGCGCAAAAATCGCTAGCAAAAGAGGAAATCCCAATTGGCTGTATTATCGTGAAAAACGGTGATATCATTGGACGTGGCCACAATGCGCGTGAAGAACGTCAGAAAGCCATTTTGCATGCTGAAATCATGGCGATTGATGATGCCAATGAAAACAAAGGCAATTGGCGTTTGCTAGATAGCACCCTATTTGTGACCATTGAGCCTTGCGTGATGTGTAGTGGAGCTATTGGGCTTGCCCGCATTCCGCAAGTGATTTATGGGGCTGCCAATCAAAAATTTGGCGGTGCAGGCAGCCTTTATGATATTCTGACGGACGTTCGTCTCAATCATCGAGTGGAAGTGGAGACTGGGATTTTAGAGACCGAATGTGCAGCTATCATGCAAGATTTTTTCCGTAAAAACCGTGAAAAGAAAAAAGCAGCCAAGCAAGCTGCCCAAGAACAGTCTTAGTTTGCATAATCTAGAAATTATGATATAATATTCTTCGGAGCAACATCTGCGCGTGAAGTGGGTCAGGGGAGGAATCCAGCAGCCCTAAGCGATTGTAGGTGTGTGCTCTTTTTGTATATAAAACTAAAACCCTTTGAAATTAATCGTTTCAGAGGGTTATTTTTTATTTAAGAGACTAAAAGGGGCAGGAATTAAAATATTTTAATTGTGTTTAATCGTTTAGATAAATCAAGTGTCATCTGTGTTGTGACGTGGCTATAACTGTAAAAATCTATGAAATTTTCATCGCAAAATGGTTGTTCCATGAAAGTTTTCAGCAACTTGGTAAACGCTTTGTTTAAATGAGATAATTTAGTAAAAATCATTGAAAAATCATGCATAAAAGAGTAATATAGAAGAGAAATTTAATTTTTTGAGGAGTATTGTAATGACACATATTAAATTTGATTATTCAAAACTTTTGGGTCAATTCGTCGAACAAGAAGAAATCGACTTCATGCAACCACAAGTCAACGCTGCTGACGAATACTTGCGCAAAGGTACAGGTCCAGGTTCTGACTTCCTTGGTTGGTTAGACCTTCCTGAAAACTACGACAAAGAAGAATTTGCGCGTATCCAAAAAGCTGCTGCAAAAATTCAATCAGACAGCGAAGTTCTTGTTGTTATCGGTATCGGTGGTTCTTACCTTGGAGCTCGTGCGGCTATCGACTTCTTGAGCAACCACTTCTATAACCTTCAAGCATCTGCAGACCGTAAAGGTCCACAAATTCTTTACGCTGGTAACTCAATTTCGTCAACTTACCTTGCAGAATTAGTGGAATACGTTAAAGATAAAGAGTTCTCAGTAAACGTTATCTCTAAATCTGGCACAACAACTGAACCAGCTATTGCTTTCCGTGTCTTTAAAGAACTTTTGATTGAAAAATACGGTCAAGAAGAAGCTAACAAACGTATCTACGCTACAACTGATAAAGCTAAAGGTGCTGTTAAAGTTGAAGCTGTTGCTAACGATTGGGAAACATTTGTTGTTCCAGATAACGTTGGTGGACGTTTCTCAGTATTGACTGCTGTAGGTCTTCTTCCAATCGCTGCCGCTGGTATCGACATCGAAGCTCTTATGACTGGTGCTAACGCTGCACGTCAAGAATTGACTTCTGCTGAAATTTCAGAAAACATCGCTTATCAATATGCTGCTATTCGTAACATTCTTTACCGTAAAGGTTACATCACTGAAATCTTGGCTAACTACGAACCATCACTTCAATACTTCGGTGAATGGTGGAAACAATTAGCTGGTGAATCAGAAGGTAAACACCAAAAAGGTATCTATCCAACATCTGCTAACTTCTCAACTGACCTTCACTCACTTGGTCAATTTATCCAAGAAGGTTACCGTAACATCTTCGAAACAGTTGTTCGTATTGACAAACCACGTAAAAACGTTGTTATCCCTGAATTGTCAGAAGACCTTGACGGTCTTGGATACCTTCAAGGTAAAGACGTTGACTTCGTAAACAAAAAAGCAACTGACGGTGTTCTTCTTGCTCACACTGACGGTGGTGTTCCTAACATGTTCTTGACACTTCCTCAACAAGATGAATTCACTCTTGGTTACACAATCTACTTCTTCGAGTTGGCTATCGGTCTTTCAGGTTACCTTAACGCTGTTAACCCATTCAACCAACCAGGTGTAGAAGCATACAAGAAAAACATGTTTGCTCTTCTTGGTAAACCAGGATTTGAAGACTTGTCAGAAGAATTGAACGCACGTCTTTAATTCATCATTAACATAGATAAAAAAGCTCCCGCAAGGGAGCTTTTTTGCGTGAAAAAATTATTCGGGGTGAATAAATAACCAAATTTCTTTCCAAATTTTCTGAATATTTGTTATAATAGTAAATTATATAATAAAATTTGAATTAGAAGGATTTGAGTGTTTAGCAAGGGGAGTTTTGAATAACTGTATCTGAGCTAAAAGGGAAAACTGGTTAGTAGTAGATGTTCTGCTTTACTTTTTCTCGATTGAAAGGCTCTGTGAGCCGCTTCAACGCTCTGGGTATCTTAAATATGACTGCACAAAAAATGACTGCTCAAGAAATTATCGCATTTATCGGAAATGCTGAGAAAAAAACAAATGTTAAAGTGACATTTGAAGGTGAATTAGCAGCAGCTGTTCCAGAAAGTGTCATTAAGCTTGGTAATGTGCTTTTTGGTGATTGGAAAGACATTGAGCCACTTTTAGCAAACTTGACTGAAAATAAAGACTATATTGTTGAACAAGATGGTCGTAATTCAGCTGTGCCATTGCTTGATAAACGCCGTATTAACGCTCGTATCGAACCGGGGGCTATCATTCGTGACCAAGTGACAATCGAAGACAATGCGGTTGTTATGATGGGAGCTGTGATTAATATTGGTGCTGAAATCGGTGCAGGAACAATGATTGACATGGGTGCTGTTCTTGGTGGTCGTGCCATTGTTGGTAAAAATAGCCATATCGGTGCAGGTGCCGTTCTTGCAGGTGTAATTGAACCAGCTTCAGCTGACCCTGTGCGTATCGGAGACAACGTCCTTGTCGGTGCTAATGCGGTCGTTATCGAAGGGGTTCAAGTCGGTAATGGTTCTGTTATTGCTGCGGGAGCTATTGTTACCAAAGATGTCCCTGAAAATGTTGTTGTAGCAGGTGTTCCAGCGCGTGTCATTAAAGAAATTGATGCCAAAACACAACAAAAAACAGCACTCGAAGATGCTTTGCGTAATTTGTAATAAAGGAAGTAAAGGCTTGAGAACTTCTCTCAAGCTTTTAAAAAATAAAGGAAAAAATATGACTTTAGATTTAGTTAATATCCGCCGTGATTTGCACCAGATTCCTGAAATTGGTTTGGAAGAATTTAAAACACAAGCTTATCTGTTGGAGCGTATTGCAGAAATTACGGCTGGAAAAGTTTTTGTAGAGCAACGTACTTGGCGAACTGGGATTCTTGTCTTTTTAAATGGCTCAGCTCCTGAAAAGACGATTGGTTGGCGAACAGATATTGATGCTTTGCCTATTGTAGAAGAAACTGGGTTGGCGTTTGCTAGCCAGCATGAGGGGCGTATGCACGCTTGCGGGCATGACATGCACATGACCGTTGCGCTTGGTTTACTTAATGAATTGGTGCAAGTACAGCCCAAAAATAATTTACTCTTTCTTTTCCAACCAGCAGAGGAAAATGAAGCAGGCGGCATGCTCATGTATCAAGATAATGCCTTTGGTGATTGGAAACCAGATGAATTTTATGGACTTCATGTTCGCCCTGATTTCAAGGTTGGTGATATTGCGACCAATACCTCAACATTGTTTGCAGGAACTTGCGAAGTGTTGGTGACTTTTAAAGGAAAAGGAGGACATGCTGCTTTTCCACATGAAGCAAATGATGCTTTGGTTGCTGCTTCGTATTTTGTCACGCAAGTACAGACAATTGTTAGCCGTAATGTTGACCCAATTCAAGGTGGTGTGGTGACTTTTGGTTCTTTCCATGCTGGAACAACTAACAATGTCATTGCCGAGACAGCGCGTTTGCATGGTACCATTCGAACATTGACGCAAGATATGAGCTTGCATATTCAAAAACGTTTAACGGAAATTGCCAAAGGCGTTGCTGCCAGCTTTGACATGGAAGTTGATGTCCATTTGAAGCAAGGAGGCTATTTGCCTGTGGAAAATAATCCAGAGTTGGCACAAGACTTAATGGTGTTTTTCCGAAATCGAGAGGCTGTTAATTTGATTGATTGCCCGCCTGCGATGACTGGAGAAGATTTTGGTTATCTTTTAAATAAAATTCCCGGTGTGATGTTTTGGCTTGGTGTTGATACGCCTTATGCGCTTCATCACCCACAAATGAGTCCAAATGAAGCTGCCTTACCATTTGCGGTTAGTGAAATTTCAGCCTTTCTTAAAGAAAAAGCAAAGTAGTGATAGCTAAAAGAATTTGAGTGTTTCATTCTCGAGTTCTTTTTTAGGGAACAAAAAAAGTCGCCATTGGGAGTTAGCGACTTTAAAAGGGAAGGACATGATTTTATCAATCATGTCCAGGAGATTTATGAAAAGGGAATAAATCCCAAAAGAGTTTATTCCCAGCGGTTTGGGAGAACCGCTATTTAGGATATTTATATTTTATCGGAAAAATCTTAAAGAAACCTTAAAATAAATTTTAAGATTTTTGCTAAGTAAAAATCCAGTTTTGTGTTATCATAATAGCATGGAAAAATCACAGTTAAGAGCAGCTATTCTGACTCAGTTAAAAGAGCATGACAAGGCGGAGAAAGCTACTAAAGATAAGGCTTTGTTAGAAGATTTAGTCGCGTCAGCAGCTTATCAAAATGCGCAAACAATCGCAACGTATTTAGCTTTTGATTTTGAATACGATACGCAATTGTTAATCAATCAAGCCCAAAAAGATGGGAAAAAAATTCTTGTTCCCAAGACTTATTCCAAAGGAAAAATGATTTTTTGCCCTTACGATAAGGATAATTTGGTGAAAACAAGGTTTGGTCTGTGGGAGCCAGCGGTAGCTAATGCTGTGGATAAGTCGCAAATTGATGTCATTCATGTCCCAGGCGTAGGATTCAATCCGGCTGGTTTTCGTATCGGATATGGCGGCGGTTACTATGACCGTTATTTAGCTGATTATGACGGACATACCGTTAGCACGATTTATGAGTTTCAGAAAGTAGAGTTTCAGGCAGATTGTCATGATATGGCTGTGAAGGAGGTTTTTAGTAGATGAAAAATGAAATTAAAAGAAATCCAATAACGATATTTTTACTGGTTTTAACAATACTTGTCTTTTTGGCAATGCAGATTGTTTATTTTGGCAATGCGACCTCTGGGCAAGCGATTCTTAATTTTGGTGGCATGTATGGTGCTTATGTTAGCCTAGTCCCGACACAATTGTGGCGCTTAGTGACACCAATTTTTGTTCATATTGGTTGGGAACATTTTTTCTTTAATGCCTTAACGCTTTATTTTGTTGGGCAAATTGCAGAGCAGATTTGGGGGCATCATAAATTTTTAGCGCTTTATGTGCTATCAGGAGTGGTTGGAAATGCCTTTACCCTTTTCTTTACGCCAAATGTGATTGCAGCAGGTGCTTCAACATCGCTATTTGGTGTCTTTGCAGCTATTATGGTAGTTGGCTATTTTGGTAGAAATCCTTTTTTGAAAGAATTGGGGCGCAATTACCAATTGTTGATTTTGATTAATTTACTTTTTAATTTATTCACCCCAGGTGTTGGGATTATCGGACATATTGGCGGTCTTGTTGGTGGTATTTTATGTGCTATCTTTTTACCAACAATTGTAGAAAAAGATATGTTTAAACCTTGGCAACGTTGGCTTGCGGCAGGTTCGTATGTCGTTTTAAATCTTATTTTGATTTTGGCTGCGTTGTTATAAAAATCTCCCTTAGACAACTGTACTGGTCCCTAAAAGTTGGACAATTAATTATTGAAAGGATTTAGTTCTATATTGCATAGGGCTGAATCCTTTTCGTTTTGTCTTGATTCGTTTATTGTTATAGTAAAAAAATATAGTCTGTAATGGCTTTCTCAAACGCATCAAGAGACTGATAAGACTTCCCGTATAAAACATTTCGGACTTTAAAATGCCAAAGAAAGATTCCATCTATTCCCAAGTTTTCTTTGGTTTTCGCCCCATCTTTGGTGGGCTCCCTCTAGTTTTCTCAACAATAGTATCCCCATTTTTCTTATATTGTGCCAGCCACTTTGCCAGCTGACTATAATTGAGTAAGGCATAATCAAGAGCTACTTGTTTTTGGGATTGCCCTTCAAACAAAAGTTTAGTAATCATTTCCTGCTTTAAGTCTGGAGAGTAATAGATATTTTTCCTTTTCTTGACGATACCTATTCCCTACCGATCAATCAGTCGGAGAACATATTTAATATGAGACTTAACAAAATACTAAACTTTTGTTATAAGGATTTAATTGATTCTCCATTTTGTCTCAACTTATAGAGTTGAACCTTGTCTTCGTAACTTAATGTCATACAAAAAGCACTCCGATCGTTAGATGTCGTGTCTAACGATCGGAGTGCAGGTCAAAGTTTTAAGGGGGGGATTTTATTTAGTTTCTTCTCTTTTTGAATCAGCTTCTAATTCTTTACCTAAATCGATAAGATATTGTTTCATGCTATCTTTGATTTGAGGGTGTTGAAGGGCATAGTCAATAGAAGTTTTCATAAAGCCAAATTTGTCACCGACATCATAGCGGTCACCGTTAAATTGGCGGGCGAAAACACGTTGCGTTTTGTTAAGGGTATCAATAGCATCTGTCAATTGAATTTCATTACCAGCTCCAGGTTCTTGTGTTTCAAGGATATTGAAGATTTCTGGAGTAAGAAGATAACGGCCGATGATTGCAAGGTCACTTGGTGCATCTTCAGGGGCTGGTTTTTCAACAAATGTTTCAACGCTATAAAGTCCGTCAATGCCTTCTCCTTGAGGAGCAATAACACCGTAAGATGATACTTCTTCGTGTGGTACAGGCATAACAGCGATAGTTGATGCATGTGTAGTTTCGTAGTCATTGATAAGTTGTTTTGTCAATGGCACAGCGTTGTTATTATTGATGTCCATAAGGTCGTCACCAAGCATAACGACAAAAGGTTCATTACCAACAAAAGCTTTGGCTTGCAGAACAGCATCTCCCAATCCGCGTGGATGACTTTGGCGGATAAAGTGAAGATTGATAGCTGTTGTATCATTCACAAGTTTGAGAAGGTCAGTTTTCCCTTTATGTTCCAAATTGTATTCTAATTCAAAATTTGAATCGAAGTGGTCTTCGATTGAACGTTTTGATTTCCCAGTAACAACCAAAATGTCTTCGATACCTGATTTCAAGGCTTCTTCGACGATAAATTGAATGGTTGGTTTATCAACAATTGGAAGCATCTCTTTAGCGAGTGCTTTAGTTGCTGGCAAGAAGCGTGTTCCAAGACCAGCAGCGGGAATGACGGCTTTTCTAACTTTTCTCATATGAGAACTCCTTTTCATAAATTAACTATACTGGACGAAATTATACTACAATTCTAATATTAGTGCCATTCATTTTCAGAACGGAAATCATTTGACATCATACCTAAGATACTTTCACGGACGTCGCCGCCTTCATAAATCACTTTATAGATAGCGCTAGTAATTGGCATGTAAACACCTAACTCTTTAGCAAGTTCATAAGCAACTTTAGTGGTTGAGATACCCTCGATAACCATACCCATATTTTTTTCGATGTTTTCGAGTTTTTCACCACGTCCAAGTGCATCACCAGCTCGCCAGTTACGAGAGTGAACAGATGTTCCTGTCACGATAAGGTCACCAACACCAGAAAGTCCGCTATAAGTGAGTGGATTAGCTCCCATTTTTACCCCAAGACGAGTAATTTCGGCAAGTCCACGTGTGATAACAGCTGCTTTGGCATTATCACCGTATCCAAGTCCGTGAAGGGCACCAGCACCAACAGCAATGATATTTTTAAGAGCCCCAGCTGTTTCAACACCAACAACATCAGTATTAGTGTAAAGTCGGAAATAATTGTTGCTAAAGAGTTCTTGGACGTATTTAGCGGCGTCTTGGTCTTTTGAAGCGGCTGTAATCAATGTAATATCGCGAACAATTGTTTCTTCAGCATGGCTTGGTCCAGAGACAACAACGATTTCAGAACGCAATTCAGCAGGAATTTCTTCCTCTAAGATAGTAGAAAGGCGTTCGTGTGTTCCAGGTTCAAGTCCTTTAGAAGCGTGCATAATAACAGCTTTGTGGTCAAGTGTTTCAGCTACTTGTTTTGCGACCAAACGTGTTACTTTAGTCGGTACAACAAATAAAATAGCGTCAACGTCTGTGAGTGCCTCTTTTAAGTCGAGTGTCGCTTTGATATTTTCAGAAATTATAATATCTTTAAAGTAGCGAGTGTTTGTATGCTTGGTATTTAATTCTTCGATTTGATCTGGGACATTTCCCCAAAGACAAACGTCATGTCCGTTATCATTTAATACTTGCGCAAGAGCCGTTCCCCATGAACCAGGCCCTAAGACAGCAACTTTTTGTCTTGTCATTTTTTCTCCTCTCTCAAACGAGTAAGATTTCACTCCCCATTATATCACAAGAGCCCTTGTTTGTCTTTGTTTATTGGAAAGGTAATTGGGGAATTATTTGTGATAAGGGGAAATTTCCGGAAGTTTAGATTATATTTTTGAAAAATAACCTAAATGACGATAAGCCTTATAATATCAATGATTTATGGCTTGTCTAATGTAATTTATACTTCCTTTATTATTCCCCAAAAGCATTAATAGCATACTCAAAGAAACTAGCTGAATTTTTAGCACCTTCTTTTGTGACATGAACATACGTGTTAAGTGTCATGCTGATATTGCTATGTTCTAGCCTATATTGTAAATCTTTTGGCTGTATACCAGCATTTAGCATAATAGTAGCGTGAGTGTGTCATAGACCGTGAAAGCCTATGTACGGTACAGCAGCGTGCTTTAAATGCCATTTTAGTCTGTTCTTTAAAAGTGCCATAATAAGGGTGATCGTGAGGAAATACAGAAAACACAACGTCAAATAGATTATAATATTTTGATTTGTTTAGCGTATCCAAGTAGTTATAGTCCGTGCTGTTACGCTTGTTTGTGCTTTCTTTCCTGTAATGCTATCTACTCCCAAATAAACATTTGAGCAGTACACTTTAGCACCGTCTTTTTTAATAACTTCTTTGATATTCATGGTAAAACTTTCTACAGTAGGTAAGCCATTATTAAAAAGGTTTTAGGTTTATATGAATTGTTGGGAAAACAGGTTAGAAATACTTGGATTTTAAATCCAACCTTTCCAAAAATCCTACACACACTGTTGGCAGAACACTGGTGAAATAAACATCGCTGTCGGCCCCAATAAAATAACGTTAGCAGAAGCTAAAGGTTTAGAAATTTATTAAGGAAGGGCTACGACTTGAAAAGTGTAAAAAAAGAGAATTACAAAAGGTAAACGGTAGCACCCTGTATTTAAAAAACGTGGCAAATACTAAAAAATAAACACTATCTTCCGTTATACAATATAACCACGCTTATATTACTAATTCGTGATATAATAGAACTAGTGAATTGTAAGAAATGTGGTTTTTTATGGCTTATGATAAAAAGATAAAAATATTAAAAAATTAGATAGGGAAATTCAAGACTTCTTCGAAGTAGGTGACAGAACTTTGTTCCGATTGAAACAAAAAGCACTTCAAGAAATAGCTAAGCAGATTTAAAATATATCACTCAATGGTTCTCTATAATTTGGTAAATGAGAGTTTAGTCTTGACTTATAGTGACTTTACTGTTAGAGTAATGAGTGTAAATAAGATTTGGAGTTTAAGTAATAAGTGGTATCTTTTGTTTTTCCTCTTGAATATTTTTACAAATTTATATAAAAAAGAGGTAACTCAATGGTACAAGGTACAGTAAAATGGTTTAATACGGATAAAGGTTTTGGCTTTATCTCTCAAGAAAATGGAGCTGATGTGTTCGCACACTTTTCTGAAATCAAATCTAACGGTTTTAAATCTTTAGAGGATGGTCAGAAAGTTCAGTTTGACGTTGAACAAGGAAAACGCGGACTTCAAGCAGTCAATATTATTAAAATTTCTTAACGTTTAGGAGGAGCTATTTTGATAGCTTCTTTTTTATTTGGGAAATACCCATTGATTTTTAATGGGGCTTGGTATTGTTCGTGTTCTACAACGCCGTCCTTTTCTGTGTGTGATTTTCCCTTTTTGATTTTTCTAGCATGTCACTATTAGCCCATAAAATGTACTGTATGACGTTTTAGGGTGATGTGTTTTTTAAATACTCCTTCTCCATGTATGTACCAAGGAGAGTTACAACAAGGTGTTTGCTTATATTGCAGACTAATTCTCAGATTTTTAAAGGGGACATAACTTGCATTAAGTTTTGTTGTTATGCTATTTGTTAATTAGCTAGCAATTAAATTTGTTAAGTTTTTAGATGTTGTCAATTTGTAATGGAAGTAGTAGAATGGAAGAGCAGGCAGGAGGATTTTCCTTTGCAATATAAAAAACATCCATATATTTTTGTATACTCCCTTGCTTGTATGCGGTCAGTTTGTTCTTTTATCGTTGAAAAGCCAAAACCTTTAAACTCTAAATAAACTTTTTCATATAGTTACAATTCCTTGACCGCAGGCGCTCCATTATTGGGGCGCTTTTTAGGTATCAAAAAAGACCATGGATAACCCACAATCTGAAAGAGAAAGCCATGCCACACAAAGTTCTTAAAATATGTTAACCTTATTATATCATAAGCATTTCTATATTTGTTTTGGCTTGTGCCAATAGATGCATGGTATCATGAAAGGGCAGAATATGGAAATTATATCAAACCAGCATTTAGGTTTGATTTAACGCTTGTAGAATGTGTCTAGGAGCAAAAGAAAGATACCCCCTTTTTGGACGGTATCGGTGACAAATGAAACTCAAAAAATGGATAAGTGAAAAGATTGAGTCTTTTAACTATCTACTTTTATATTCTAACACCGAATAAAATTTTTTCAAGAGAAAGAGTTTTGCCAGTTGCAAAGACCTAGGTTCAGAAAGTTTAACACATGAACAGACCTAGTTTATCAGTATTTAAAAAATTATCAAATAGATTATCAAGAACAACTATGTTATACCACAGCCAAACTAACAAAAGCAGCTTTTGGGTGCTGGTTCCTTGCTTGCTGAACTTATTAAATTTATTCCCTCTTTTATATACCCCAATGATAAAAATGCATAAGGTTGTGTTCCTATATTTTTGAAAAATAACTTGTGGTATAATGAAATGACGTTACTATGAAAGGAAGAAATAAGTTGTGATTGATTTAGAAGAGATTTTATCCAAAATGAATCCCAATCAGAAAATCAACTATGACCGTGTCATGCAACAAATGGCAAAACGGTGGATGCAAGAAGAGACTCGACCACGTATTCTTGTTCATGTTTGCTGCGCACCTTGTTCAACTTATACTTTGGAATATTTGACGCAATATGCTGATTTGACGGTTTATTTTGCCAACTCAAACATTCATCCCAAGGAAGAATATTACCGTAGAGCTTATGTTGTTCAAAAATTTGTATCGGATTTTAATGAAAAAACAGGCAATAACGTTCAATTTATTGAAGCGCCTTACGACCCGTCGGAGTATTTTCAAAAAGTTCATGGTTTTGAGGAGGAACCTGAGGGTGGCGAGCGTTGCCGTGTTTGCTTTGATTACCGTTTAGATAAGGCAGCAAAAATGGCTGTTGAGCTTGGCTTTGATTATTTTGCTAGTGCCTTGACCATTAGTCCGCACAAAAGTTCACAGGTTATTAATAGCGTGGGAATCGAAGTCCAAAAAGTTTATGCAACCAAGTATCTACCAAGTGATTTCAAGAAAAATAATGGCTACCGCCGTTCAGTAGAAATGTGCGAGGAATATGACATCTATCGTCAATGTTACTGTGGTTGTGTTTTTGCTGCTAAAATGCAAGGTGTTGACTTCACCCAAATCAAAAAAGAAGCCAAAGCATTTATGGTCGGAAAAGACGGCGAAAAAGAATTTCCACACATCCGCTTTACCTTCGAAGGAAAAGAAATCTAATACGAATAAATAATTAAGGAGACAAAATGAGTAAAATCAGAGGATTTGAATTGGTTTCACAATTTACTGATGAAACATTGCTACCAAGGCGAGAAACAGCACACGCTGCAGGCTATGATTTGAAAGCTGCGGAAACAACAGAAATTGCAGCTGGTGAGATTAAATTAGTGCCAACTGGTGTCAAAGCTTACATGCAAGCTGGTGAGGTGCTTTATCTTTTTGACCGTTCTTCAAATCCGCGTAAAAAAGGCTTGGTTTTGATTAATTCGGTAGGTGTCATTGACGGTGATTATTATGGCAATCCTGCTAATGAAGGTCACATTTTTGCACAAATGAAAAATATCACTAATGAGACTGTTGTGGTCGAAGCTGGCGAACGCATTGTTCAAGGTGTTTTCATGCCTTTCTTGGTCGCTGACGGTGACGAAGCAGACGGCGTTCGTACGGGCGGATTTGGGTCAACAGGGAAATAAGTGACATTTGCGAGTTGATTAGAGATTTCTATGAGAGTAATATTTGTTCGACATTCTGAACCAGACTGGTCCATGTTGGATGGGTGTGAGAACTCTGGAAACTATAGTGGTTTTGGACGTGATTTGGCACCGTTGATCGAACATGGTCGGCATTTAGCATGAGAGCTTGCTAAAAAAGAGGTATTTCAAACTGCTGATGTCATTATCTCATCCTCGATAACTCGCGCACTTGAAACAGCAACTTATATCGCACGTGAAACTGGCTTGGATCTTTTAGTTGAGCCTTTCTTTCATGAGTGGCGACCTGATTTAGATAATTTGAATTACACAGGAGAAGCTGTTGCAAAAGCTTATCGGATTTTTTGGGAAAATAATGGAAAATTAGAAGAAAATTCTTGTTATCGATATGAGACAGCAGAACAAGTTAAGCAACGTTTTCTAGCTGCTTTGGAAAAATATCGTAGATATGACACGGTTATTATTGTGACCCACGGTGTGCTAATGCGCCAATTTGTTTCTCAGAAAGAAATTGCTTATGGTGAAATAATAACAGTAGATTTATAAGTAGGAGGTAATGGGCTATCGCTAAGAAAAAAACAACATTTATTTGTCAGGAGTGTGGCTATCATTCTCCGAAATATTTGGGACGTTGTCCGAATTGTTCGTCTTGGACGTCTTTTGTTGAAGAAGTTGAGGTGCAAGAAGTCAAAAATGCGCGTGTTAGTTTGACGGGTGAAAAGAGTAAACCGACTAAGTTAAAGGATGTTAGCTCGATCCATTATTCACGCACCAAGACTGGCATGGATGAATTTAACCGCGTGCTTGGTGGCGGTGTGGTGCCAGGTAGTTTGGTGCTTATCGGTGGTGACCCAGGTATCGGAAAATCAACGCTTCTTTTGCAGGTATCTATTCAACTTGCAGATAAGGGAACAGTTCTTTACGTTTCTGGGGAAGAATCAGCAGAGCAGATTAAACTACGTAGTGAGCGTCTTGGCGACATTGACAATGAATTTTACCTTTATGCTGAAACGAATATGCAAGCCATTCGCGCACAGATTGAGCAAATTCAGCCTGATTTCTTGATTATTGACTCGATTCAGACCATTATGAGCCCTGATATTTCTGGGGTCCAAGGGTCGGTATCACAAGTACGTGAAGTGACTGCAGAGTTGATGCAACTGGCTAAGACAAATAATATTGCAACCTTTATCGTTGGTCACGTGACTAAGGAAGGGCAGCTTGCAGGACCGCGCATGCTTGAGCATATGGTGGATACAGTGCTTTATTTTGAAGGGGAACGTCATCACACCTTCCGTATTTTACGTGCTGTGAAAAATCGTTTTGGTTCAACTAACGAAATCGGCATTTTTGAAATGCAATCTGGTGGTCTTGTTGAAGTGCTTAATCCGAGCCAAGTTTTCTTAGAAGAACGTTTGGACGGTGCAACGGGGTCAGCTATCGTGGTTACCATGGAAGGTAGCCGTCCAATTTTGGCGGAAGTCCAAGCTTTGGTAACGCCGACAGTCTTTGGAAATGCCAAACGCACCACGACAGGACTGGATTTTAACCGTGTTAGCCTTATTATGGCGGTGCTTGAAAAACGTTGTGGACTTTTATTGCAAAATCAAGATGCTTATTTGAAATCGGCTGGTGGTGTTAAACTTGATGAGCCAGCGATTGATTTGGCAGTAGCGGTAGCCATTGCGTCAAGCTATAAAGAAAAGCCAACAAATCCACAGGAAGCCTTCATCGGTGAAATTGGTTTGACAGGCGAAATTCGTCGTGTGACACGTATTGAGCAACGTATCAACGAAGCAGCAAAACTTGGTTTTACTAAAGTTTATGCTCCTAAAAACTCTCTGTCAGGTATTGATATTCCAGACAATATTCAAGTCATTGGTGTGACAACTGTGGGCGAAGTCCTCAAAAAAGTTTTTGTGTAAAAAGTGGGAGAGTATTTCCGCTTTTTTTATTTCCTCATTGTAAAGTCATTTTAGGCGACAAGAGGTATGAAAAATGATAATATAAGAAAAACTTTATTAGTCACGTAGTCAAGGAGGACTTTTGATGTCTTATTTTGAAAATTTTTTGAAAACTAACCAAGCTTATGCTGATTTACATGGTACAGAGCATTTGCCACAGAAGCCCAAAACGCATGTTGCTATTGTGACTTGTATGGATTCTCGTCTACATGTGGCACAGGCTTTGGGGTTAGCGCTTGGTGATGCTCATATTTTGCGAAATGCTGGTGGTCGTGTGACTGATGATATTATCCGTTCTTTGGTGATTTCTCAGCAACAATTGGGGACACGTGAAATTGTAGTTCTTCATCACACAGATTGTGGGGCACAAAGTTTTACAAATGAAGCTTTTGCAGCGCAGTTAGAACGTGATTTGGGTGTTGATGTCCATGATAAAGATTTTTTACCGTTTTCTGATGTGGAAGAAAGTGTGCGTGAGGACATTGCTATTTTGCGAAATTCTCCCTTAATCCCAGAGGATGTTGTGATTTCGGGAGCTGTTTATGATGTGGACACAGGACGCATGAGAGAAATCAAATAAAGATGAATTTTCGGATTTTTGTTGACAGCTTTTCGAGGAAGTAATATAATTTTTGTATTAGCATATTGGTACAGATGAATTGAAAAATATTGAGGTGTACAAGATGAGAAGTTTTGAGATTAAACAAAAACTTTGGTCATTAGCTGGCAAATTTGATATTAAAGATGAAACTGGTCAACTTGCCTATCACGTTCAAGGATCATTTTTAAAGTTTTTAAAGGAATTCACGATTTCTGACAGTCAAGGGCAGTTTGTTAGTCATATCAAACATCATTTTAGCTTTCCTTTTCAACGGTTTACGGTGACTTTTGTGGACAGTAAACAGATTACGATTCAACAACGTTTTTCATTGCTTAAAGCTAAATATGATATTTCTGATTTTGGCTTGGAAGTGGCTGGAGACATTTGGAATATGAATTTTAGTCTGCTTGACCAAGGGCGTGAAGTGGCAAGTATTCATCAAGAATGGTTCAAGATAGCCTCGACTTACCATGTTGATATTTACGATGACAGTCTTGCTGATTTAGTGATTTCGCTAGTGATTGCTATCGACTATGTCAAAGCAATCGAATCATCAAGTAGCTCTGCCTCAAGCTGATTATGGAGTTGGAAAGTAATGGTCTGGAAATAGACCGTTTTAGGTTAACAACAAGAAATCAAAACTTGCTGGAAATCAAATGTTGAAAAATACGTAGGAAATCAGCTGTTTTCAGCTGATTTTTTGTTCCAAGGATAAATATTGTGCTATAATAGAAATGATTGAAATTCAACAGGAGACGAAAATGCCTAAGAAAATTCGCGTGCGTTATGCACCAAGTCCAACAGGACTTTTACACATCGGAAATGCGCGTACTGCGCTCTTTAATTATCTTTATGCTCGTCACCATGGTGGTGATTTTGTTATTCGTATCGAAGATACTGACCGTAAACGTCATGTCGAAGACGGTGAACGTTCACAATTGGAAAACCTTAAATGGTTGGGAATGGATTGGGATGAAAGCCCACAAACTCATGAAAAATATCGCCAATCAGAACGTTTGGACATTTACCAAAAATACATTGACCAATTGTTGGCAGAAGGTAAAGCTTACAAATCATACGTTACTGAAGAAGAATTAGCTGCAGAACGTGAACGCCAAGAAGCTGCTGGTGAAACACCTCGTTATATCAACGAATTCCTTGGTATGTCAGAAGACGAAAAAGCTGCTTATATCGCAGAACGTGAAGCTAAAGGAATCGTTCCAACTGTTCGTTTGGCTGTTAACGAATCAGGCATTTACAAATGGCATGATATCGTTAAAGGCGACATCGAATTTGAAGGTGGTAACATCGGTGGTGACTGGGTTATCCAGAAAAAAGATGGTTACCCAACATACAACTTCGCCGTTGTTGTTGATGACCATTTGATGGAAATTTCTCATGTTATCCGTGGGGATGACCATATCGCAAACACACCAAAACAATTGATGGTTTACGAAGCACTTGGTTGGGAAGCACCAGAATTCGGTCACATGACATTGATTATCAACTCTGAAACTGGTAAAAAATTGTCAAAACGTGATACAAATACCCTTCAATTTATTGAAGACTACCGTAAAAAAGGTTACATGCCAGAAGCAGTCTTTAACTTTATCGCTCTTCTTGGTTGGAATCCTGGTGGTGAAGACGAAATCTTCTCACGTGAAGAATTAATCAAACTCTTTGATGAAAATCGTTTGAGCAAATCTCCAGCTGCCTTTGACCAAAAGAAAATGGACTGGATGAGCAACGAATACATCAAGAATGCTGATTTTGATACAATCTTTGCAATGGCGAAACCATTCTTGGAAGAAGCTGGTCGTTTGACTGACAAAGCTGAAAAATTGGTTGAACTTTATAAACCACAAATGAAATCTGTTGACGAAATCATTCCATTAACAGATTTGTTCTTTGAAGATTTCCCAGAATTAACAGATGCTGAAAAAGAATTCATGGCTGGTGAAACAGTTCCAATAGTTCTTGAAGCTTTCAAAGCTAAACTTGAAGCGATGAGTGACGAAGATTTCAAATCAGAAAATATCTTCCCACAAATCAAAGCCGTTCAAAAAGAAACAGGTATCAAAGGTAAAAACCTCTTTATGCCAATTCGTATCGCTGTTTCAGGTGAAATGCACGGTCCAGAACTTCCAGATACTATCTACCTTCTTGGTCGTGAAAAATCAATTGAACACATCGAAAATATGCTTAACAGCTTGAAATGATAGAATAAAAGCCTGAGATGTAAATCTCGGGCTTTTTGCTTAAAATAATGAATTTTGAGAAATATTTAAATTTGTTGTAAAAACCGTTTTTTGATAATGTCTATTCTAAACGTGTGTAGTTCTTGTTATAATAGGCATTGAATTTGTTTATTTCTAAGTTAAGAGGGGTTACATGAAAAAAGATTATTCGAGCTTTTTTGTTCTTGGTATCATCTTAGTGGGAGCTGTTTTGCGGATTCCATTTACAACGATACCAACGGTTTTGAGCTATGTTGCAGACGGTTTGGGCGTTTCGGTCAATTCACTAGGGATTCTAACGAGTATTCCGTTGATTATGTTTGCTTTTTGTTCGTCTTTGGCACCGCGCTTGGCAGATAAATTTGGGCTTGAAAAATTATTCACCATGGTTTTGATTGCCATGTTTATCGGCTCAAGTATGCGCGTGATTAATTTACCAAGTCTTTATATCGGTACTATGATTATTGGAGTTAGTATTGCCATGATGAACGTTTTACTACCAAGCGTTATCTTGGCTAATCAACCGTTGCGTATTGGGCTTTTGACGACTGTTTATACGACAGCTATGGGTTTAGCTTCTTCGGTCGCTTCATCTGTGGCTGTGCCAATTGTCAAGATGACATCATGGAAAGGGTTGATTTTACTTCTTAGTTTCTTGATTTTGCTTGCTTGGGTGGTCTGGTTTCCAAATACATTTCATAATCATGTGACTGAAAAGGATGAAGAAGCACACGTTGGCTCACTTTGGAAAAATAAGCGTGCGCTGGCATTGCTTGTTTTTGGTGGTTTGCAATCTCTTCTTTTTTACACAGGAATGACTTGGTTACCAACAATGGCAAGTCAAGCTGGTGTATCAAGCGAAGCAGCAGGTATCTTAGCTTCTATTTATTCATTGATTAGTTTGCCATTTTCATTGACAATTCCAACTTTAGCCACTAATTTATCGGCTAAGAATCGTAAAATCATGTTAGCGATTGTCTCTGCTTGTGGTATCATCGGAACTGGTATGCTGTTATTCCAATCAAGTAGTTTTGTCTATTGGTTGCTTGTTAATGTTTTAATCGGAATTGCTGTTAGCGCCCTTTTCCCATATCTGCTTGTCGCTTTCTCAATGAAATCTCATACACCAAGCCAAACCGCTCAATTATCTGGTATGGTACAATCAGGAGGTTACTTCCTAGCAGCTTTTGGACCAACACTGTTTGGTTATAGCTTTGACCTCTTTGGTTCATGGACAGTAGCAGCCCTTTGCCTATTCATCTGTACGATTATCATGACAGTAGCTTTGTTCTACACCGAACGTTTTGAAAAAATATTATAATAGATGAAAAACTTCTCCTTGGATTACCTGAGGAGAAGTTTTGTGTTTATTCAAAAGGGAGGTCAATGTCAACTTGAAAGTAGTGATTAAGTTCACTGCTAATGGCTAATTTTCCTTTATGAACCTGAACAATTTGTTTGGCGATTTTTAATCCCATACCATGACGGCGAACGCCAGCAATGTCAAATTCGGTATCTTCTTGCTGATAAAGATTAGCAAGTTTGGAACATGACACACCAACGCCGTTATCTCTAATGGTAATGTGGAAAAAATCCCCACGGTCGTGTAGGTAAATGCTAATTTGACAGCCATTAGGGTTATGCAAAACCGAATTATAAATCACATTATGAATCACACGAGAAATCAGATTTGGCTCAAATACAATGTTTTTTTCTGCCAATCCTTCATCATAATCAAAATCAAATTGAAAGTTTTCCCAGATACCTTGGTTAATAATCTGAATAATAATCTCTTTGAAAAATGGAACGAGACGAATCGTTTCTTTTTTTAGTTGAAATTGACTATCTGTTAATCTTGCAAAAATATTGAGGTCATTTAAGATATTTTGAATGTAATACCCTTCGACCAAAATCGGTTCAATATGATCTCTTATTTCGGTATCATTGGATTTACTTTTAGCAAGCGAGGCATTTGACACGATAACAGATAGTGGTGTTTTGATATCATGAGCAATACCAGAAATCCATTCTTCTTTGAACGTTCGACTGTCTTTTAATTCTTTATCAGCTTGGTTAATGGCATTGATTAATTTTTGAAAATCATCTTGTTTTTCAAGATTAGTATCTAAACCTTGTGGTAAGCGTGTGATAGCTTGGGTGACAGGCTGCAGTTTTTTATTGATGAAATGGGTGCTATAAAAATACAAGCCTATGAAATAGATGATATTTGTCGCAATAATACCAAAAATGAGCCAACAGATATAAGTGATATAAGATTTTTCGTAGTAATTAGACGGAAATTTGAAAATGCGGTCTTTAGGGAATCCGATAATAATCAGATTATTGTCAACAATATGTGTAAAAACAGGGTAATCATCTAAATAGAAACGGCTGAATTGAGCAACATCAGCTAAATCATAATGTTCTTTTAACGTTTTAGGGGTTTTATAATGAAATACCTGATTCCCATTTTCAGAATCAATGACCATGACCCAAAGGTTATTTTGTTTAGCGATTTTTTTGCCTTCATTACTCAAAGTGACAGAATTATCGAAAGAGAAATTTTGTGCAATCTGGTTTACGGTATCTGTTGCGCTTGTTTCTTGAGTTTGCTGATAGCCAAGAATCACAAAAACAATAATATCCAGCAAAAGTAATATGACAAACGAACTTATAAAACGCTTGATGAAACGTTTTATGGTATTAAATGTAAACATAAATTATTCCTACAATACAAACTTATAGCCTAAACCTTTAACGGTAACAATATACTGGGGTTTAGAAGGATTATCTTCGATTTTTTCACGGATATTGCGAATATGCACCATAAGTGATTTTTCGTATCCAAAATTTTCGCCTTTCCAAACACTATCGCACATTGATTCTGTTGAGACAATATAATTTTTATTGGCGTATAATTTTTTGATAATTTGAATCTCGGTAGGAGTTAGTGAAAGTTCGACATTTCCCTTCTGAACAAGAGCATTCGTTAAATGTATCGTACAGTTGTCCAATTCAATCAGTTCGGTATCGCCTTTGTAAGCACGTCTTAGCAAGGTCATAATACGATAAATGAGTACTTGGGGCAAAAATGGCTTAGTAACGTAGTCATCTCCGCCAGCTTTTAAACCATTAATTTCATCTTCAGGATTGTTTTTAGCCGTTAAAAATAATATAGGAATATCAGAGTGTTTTCTAACGTCTTTGGCTAATGAATAGCCTTCGCCGTCAGGGAGCATGATATCTAAAATGATTAAATCGATATTATTCATCGACAGCAAATCAACGCTGTTGCTAATACTGTAAGCACAGCTAATATGTTGAAAACCTGCATTTTTCAATACCTCTTTAATAGAAGTATTGAGCGAGTAGTCATCATCAACAATTAAAATCCTCTTTTTTAGAAGCGATGCTTCAAAGTCCATTTTTTCTCTCCAATCCCATATAGTTGTACCCATTATATCAAATTCAGACTCATTCTTTGCAGTAACACTAAAATCTTAAGGTAAAATTTAGGATTACTTTACTTTTTCTTAAACAGAACTGCCTAAAATAATGATGTCAATAAGAGAAAGTTTGAAAAGGAGAAATCAAATGGAAACTGTTATCCAATTAACAAATCTGAAAAAACTTATGGAAATGTTACGACAGTTGATTTGGATTATATTACTGTGCGAAAAGGTGAAATTTATGGCTTTTTAGGTCCAAATGGTGCTGGAAAAACAACAACGATGAAAATGATTTTGTCCCTAGTCAAACCAACTTCAGGGACGATTGAAATTTTTGATGAAGAAATAACGAAAAATTTGGACTATCTCAATCAAATCGGCTCAATGATTGAAGAACCGTCATATTATCTTAATTTAACAGGGTATGAAAACCTATCTGTTTTTCAAAAAATGCTTGGTTTTGATAGCCAAAATATTCCAGAAATCCTCGAATTGGTTGGCTTGATAGAAGAGAAAAATCGTAAGAAGCTAGTCAAAGATTATTCTTTAGGCATGAAACAACGTTTGGCGTTGGCATTTGCTCTGGTTAAAAAGCCGAAGATTCTCTTACTAGATGAACCAACAAACGGTTTAGACCCTGCAGGAATCCATGAAATTCGTGAGTTGATTGTTAAACTAGCCAAGGAAGAAGGATTGACGATTTTCATTTCAAGTCATATCTTAAGCGAGATTGAACATATTGCTGACAGAGTTGGGATTATTAACCATGGGCGTTTAGTTTATGAAGGTGAAATTGAGAAAATGAAATCCAATACGTGGGTTGAAATCGGTGGTAATTTTAGTCAGAAAAACGTTGCCAAGACTATTTACGAGAAAACAAATGCCACGATTTTAAGCGTGACGGATTCGATGTTGACATTAGCAGACCTTGGTAATCAAAGTATTTCCGAAGTTGTTGCTGCACTTGTTAAAGCCGACTATCCTATTTTTCGTGTAGAACGCCAAAAAGAAACTTTGGAAGATATCTTCTTAGCTTTAACCAAGGAGGACTGAGATGCTGAAAGCCATACAAATTGAGTTATTAAAGAGTAAGAGAACAAAATCGTTTATAATTGCTACTTTAATCGTCACCATGGGACTTTTGTGGAAAATTGCTGCTTTTCTAGGGCACACAAATGGTGTAGAAGTATTTTTTGACAATCAAGATATTCATGTTTTTGTTTTGCCGATTGCGATTAGTATCTTTATTTCACGTATTATCAGTAATGAAAAAGAAGGGCGAACGTTTAAATTACAAGCCAGTAATGGGCGAGGAATAACAGAGATTTTTCATCAAAAACTTTATTTTTCTATCGTATTTTTCGGTTTAATGGCTTTGCTTTATACAGCTGGTATCTCGCTTTATCTAATCTTGGCAGAAGGGCAAGAAGTACCTATTTATATTTTTGGGATACAAGTCCTATCGTTGTTGCTAGTTAGTTTTGTCCAAATTTGTATTTACATGACTTTGGCAATGATTTTGGAGAAGCAAGGTCTTGTTTTAGCCATGGGATTTATAGGTGCATTTCTAGGGTTTATTTTTCAAGGGAGAACTAGTCAATTTTGGACGTTTTTAATTCCATGGGATGGGACAGGTTTTCTTTCCATTTATAAGTTTGGCTATGATGTTGAAACAAATACGATTTTTCACACTCCAGAAAATCATTTAGCATTGAGAATCTGCATTTATGCAGTTTATGCATTGATATGGTATGGAATTGCTAGACACAATATAACATCAAAAGGAGAAGTATCATGATAGCATATATTTCAGCAGAATGGCAAAAACTTAATAAAAAGCAACTTTTATTAGTAGGTTTTCTTTTGTTTGCAGTTTCCAGTTTTATTGGTTTGAGCACTTATTATCTTAATCGCTCTATTTTTATTGAGGGGACACAATCTTTAGTAATGTGGGGGCAATTAACATTATTTAATAGTCAAATTTTCTTTCCTGCTTTGTTAGCCATTTTTATGGGAATTAGTCTGATGCCAGAATTTGAACGAACAACGTTAGAAATGCTATGTGCTAATAACATATCACTGTCAAAACTTTTATTGAGCAAACTGGTTAGCTTGATTGTTATCTTAGTCCCGTTGCAACTATTATTAGTCATCACATGGTTTATCGCTCTGTCAATCGACCATATTAACGTTACAAATGAAATAGTAGTTCATCTCAAATGGGCGTTTCTATCATTATTTGGAGCTGTAACCATTCTTAGTGTGCAGGCATTTATATTATCAAAAACTCGTAATTTTTCTAAGTCCGTAGGTTTAGCTGCCATGGGAGCCATAGGAGGAATCATCTTACTTTTTATTAATGAAAATCTGAATAAATATTATCCATACTCCTTGGTTATGATTGCCTTGAGGAGTCGAGCGCTAGAAGATTTTCAATTAACAGACTTAATTGTCTTTATAGTGGTGAATATTATTTATAGTTTTGTTTTTAATAAACTAACTTGCAAAGAATTGGCAAGGTAGAGAAATCAAAAAAAGATGACATTTAAACAAAGACTGAACAAGAAGCTGTCCATAAAACATGGATGGCTTTTTGAAATGTAGAATGATTTTTTGCATAAAATCGCTCATTTTTTGTATATATACTGTATATTTGTTATAAAATCGTAAAAATTTCGCTTTTTTTGAAAAAATATTCAAAAAAGTGTTGACAGGATTGTTTTTGATATGTATAATTATACACATAAAGTTGATAAAAACACAAAAATAAGAAAAGAGAGTATTCCTATGTCAAAAGAAAAAGTTATCCTTGCTTACTCAGGTGGTCTTGATACTTCAGTTGCCATTACTTGGCTCATGAAAGATTATGATGTTGTTGCTGTTTGTATGGACGTCGGCGAAGGTAAAGACCTTGATTTTATTCATGATAAAGCTCTTAAAGTCGGTGCGGTTGAATCTTACGTCCTTGACGTTAAAGATGAATTTGCTGAAGAATATGTGCTTCCAGCACTTCAAGCTCACGCTTACTACGAACAAAAATACCCATTGGTATCAGCGCTTAGCCGTCCAGTCATTTCTAAAAAATTGGTTGAAATTGCTCATAAAACTGGTGCGACTACTATTGCTCACGGATGTACTGGTAAAGGTAATGACCAAGTTCGTTTTGAAGTGGCAATCGCTGCGCTTGATCCAAACTTGAAAGTTATTGCTCCAGTTCGTGAATGGAAATGGTCTCGTGAAGAAGAAATTGAATACGCTAAAGCAAACGGTGTGCCAGTTCCTGCTGACCTTGACAATCCATACTCGGTTGACCAAAACCTTTGGGGTCGTGCTAATGAATGTGGTGTCCTTGAAAATCCATGGAATCAAGCACCAGAGGATGCTTTTGGTATCACAACTTCTCCAGAAGAAGCTCCAGATACACCAGAATTTGTTGATATTGAATTTAAAGAAGGAAAACCAGTTGCACTTAACGGCGAAGAGCTAAAATTGGCAGACCTTATCCAAAAATTAAACACAATCGCTGGTAAACACGGTGTTGGACGTATTGACCACGTTGAAAACCGTTTGGTTGGTATCAAATCACGTGAAATTTACGAATGCCCAGGCGCTATCACACTTTTGACAGCTCACAAAGAAATCGAAGACATCACATTGGTACGTGAAGTTTCTCATTTCAAACCAATTCTTGAAAATGAATTGTCAAACCTTATCTACAATGCTTTGTGGTTTAGCCCTGCGACAGAAGCTATCATTGCTTACATCAAAGAAACACAAAAAGTGGTTAACGGTACCGCTAAAGTGAAACTTTACAAAGGTCATGCTCAAGTTGTGGCTCGTAAATCACCAAACTCACTTTACGACGAAAACTTGGCAACTTACACATCAGCTGACAGCTTTGACCAAGATGCAGCCGTAGGCTTCATCAAACTTTGGGGACTACCAACCCAAGTTAATTCACAAGTAAACAATAAATAATTAACAGAAAAATAAATTAAAGGAGCTGCTTTAGCAGCAACACAACCCTATACTTTTCGCTGTGGTAAAAAGACAATCAGCAAAAAAGCTGATTGCCTGAGAAATTTTGAGACTTAGGCTCAAAATTTAGCCATGGAATTCCTTGGATTCCTTCAACAGTTCACTGGATTATTGAACCTGGCGTCCCTACCACTTAAGAAAAGTATAAAAAGAAAAGATGGTTTCTAAGGCGATAACTTTGATGTCAATCAAGGAATTGAGCCATAGAAAAAAATCTTAATAAGTAAGAAAAGAATTGGTGAGAAATTTTCAAGGCTAATCAAGGGAGAATGGTGCAGGCAGTACTTAGGGTATGGCAAGCCATGATGACGATGATTAGTACCGAAAATTTCCACCAAGCTTCAGATAAAAGGGGACAGGGAGCCCCATCTGAGACTCTTTTCTTATAACTTACCTATCTCGTTAATGTCAACAGAGAGTGGCATCGAGCTTAAATAATGATATCCTGTGAGAATCATCTAAGACCAACGCCCCGTGAGGCAACACCCTATAAGTCCTAGGTCGCTCCTTGGACTTATTTATTAATTAAACAAATAAGAAAAGAGAAAGGCTTTGAACGCCACGTGTTTTGGTGGTTCATTGTATCATTGTTATGGCAACAGAAAATCATAAATTATGGGGCGGGCGTTTTGAAGCTGGTCTTGAAAAATGGGTTGAAGAATTTGGAGCATCGATTTCTTTTGACCAAAAAATGGCAGAATTTGATTTGAAAGGCTCAATTGCTCACGTGACTATGCTTGGTGAAACAGGCATTATTGCAAAAGACGAAGCTGCGCAAATCAAAGAAGGTCTTGAAGAACTGCTTGTAGAATACAAGGCTGGAAAAATTGAATTTGACGTGTCAAACGAAGATATTCACATGAATATGGAAAGTCTCTTGACTGCTAAAATCGGTTCTGTGGCTGGAAAATTGCATACGGCGCGTTCACGTAATGACCAAGTGGCAACTGATATGCACTTGTACTTAAAAGCTAAGCTTGATGAAGTGATTGAAAAGCTTGGCAATTTACGTCAAACGTTGGTGGACTTGGCTGATGAGCATGTCTATACTATCATGCCAGGTTATACACACTTGCAACACGCACAGCCGATTTCATTTGGGCATCACTTAATGGCGTATTATAATATGTTTACGCGTGATAGTGAACGTTTTGAATTTAATGTGAAACATACGGATATATCACCGCTTGGTGCGGCTGCTCTTGCTGGAACAACTTTTCCAATTGACCGTGAGATGACAGCGGAGCTTATGGGCTTTGCCAAACCTTACAGCAATTCCCTTGATGCAGTGTCTGACCGTGATTTTATCTTGGAATTTTTGGCAAATAGTTCGATTTTGATGATGCATATGAGCCGTATTTGTGAAGAAATCATCAGCTGGTGCTCAAATGAATTTAAGTTTGTGACGCTTTCAGATACGTTCTCAACAGGTTCATCAATCATGCCGCAAAAGAAAAATCCTGATATGGCAGAATTGATTCGCGGAAAATCTGGTCGTGTTTATGGTAATCTTTTTGGGCTTTTGACGGTTATGAAATCTTTGCCTTTGGCTTATAATAAAGATTTGCAAGAAGATAAAGAAGGTATGTTTGATACGGTTGAAACCATTACGGTGGCTATTGATATTTTGGCTGGTATGCTTAAAACCATGACGGTCAATAAAGAGCATATGGCTGAATCAACTGAAAAAGATTTTTCAAATGCAACTGAATTGGCTGACTATCTCGCAAGCAAAGGGCTTCCATTCCGTCAAGCTCATGAAATCGTTGGTAAATTAGTATTAGAATGTACTAAAGCTGGCTATTATTTGCAAGACGTGCCGTTTGAACGTTACCAAGAAATTTCTGATTTGATTGATGAGGACATTTATGAAACTCTTAAATCACACACCGCTGTTGAGCGTCGCCATTCTCTTGGTGGGACTGGATTTGACCAAGTCAAATGGCAAATTAAAGAAGCCAAAAACAGTCTAAAAGCGACTCATTAACAATTTTTTCTACTTCCTAAAGCATTTTCCAATAAAATATTTAAAGATATTAAGCCCAAAATCCTTAGAGGTTAGGGCTTTTTAAATTTTTATGGTATAATAAAAATAATTTAGAATGGAGTCGTACGTTGAAGAAAACCTATCGTGTCAAAAGTGACAAAGATTTTCAGGCAATTTTTAGCAAGGGAACAAGTGTTGCCAATCGAAAATTTGTCGTCTATCAATTAGAAAAAAATCAAGGCCACTATCGTGTAGGGCTTTCTGTAAGCAAAAAACTTGGTAATGCTGTTACCCGAAATAGCATCAAGCGAAAAATTCGACATGTTGTCATGGAATTGTCACCAAATTTACGACATCATGATTTTGTTATCATTGCTCGTAAAGGTGTCGAGGAACTTGATTATCATGAAGTGAAGAAAAATTTACTCCATGTTTTAAAACTTGCCAATTTATATCAGGAAGGTCTAAATAGTGAAAAGAAAGATTAAATTATTAGGGTTAAGTAGTCTTACTTTAATACTTTTGGCTGCTTGTGGTCGCAGTGAAGTAACCGCTTCATCAACTAATGGCTGGGATCAAATTGTTTATTTCTTTGCCAAAGCTATTCAGTGGCTATCGATTAATGGTCGAATCGGAGTTGGGATTGTTCTCTTTACCATTATCATTCGAGCAATCATGATGCCGCTTTACAATATGCAAATCAAATCAGGGCAAAAAATGCAAGACTTGCAGCCAGAGCTTAAAAAGTTGCAAGAAAAGTATCCTGGTCGTGATACAGACAGCCGCATGAAGTTGACAGAGGAAAGCCAAGCGCTTTACAAGGAATACGGTGTTAATCCATATGCGACGATGCTCCCACTAGTCGTTCAATTGCCGATTTTGATGGCTTTGTATCAAGCCTTAACACGTGTTGCCTTTTTGAAAACAGGTACATTTTTATGGATTGAATTATCAAAACCAGACCCATATTTTATTTTGCCTGTTTTAGCCGCTTTGTTCACATTCCTTTCATCTTGGTTAACAAACAAAGCAGCGCGTGAGAAAAATATTGCCATGACGGTGATGACTTATGTGATGCCAATTATGATTTTCTTTATGAGTTTCAGATTGGCTTCAGGGGTTGTGCTTTATTGGTCAGTTTCTTATGCTTTTCAGGTATTCCAAATTCTTTTGTTGAATAATCCTTTCAAAATCATTGCTAAACGATTGGAAGAGGAACAAGCTGAAAAAGAACGTGCGGCTAAGATTCGTCGTGCTAAGAAGAAAGCGCAAAAGAGAAGAAAGTAAGAGGAAGAAAGTATGGTAATATTCACAGGTAGAACTGTTGAAGATGCTATTGAAAAAGGCTTGAAAGAGTTGCATTTGTCACGCCTTAAAGCCCACATTAAAGTGGTTTCTCGTGAAAAAAAAGGGTTCTTAGGTTTTGGTAAAAAGCCTGCTCAGGTTGATATCGAAGGGATTAATGAAGTGACGGCTCACCGAGCTAACCAAAAAGTGGTTAAGGGTGTGCCAGAGGAAGTTAATCAAAAAAATGAACCTGTGTCATCAAAATTTGAAGATACAATGGAACTTCGAAAAGTTGCCAGCATTATTAAGAAAATGGAAGAGCGTGGCGAAGTCATTGACGATTCAGTTAAAGAAGATATTGTCATGCACAAGAAAAAAACACAAACCATTCTTGAAGAAGCTGGGCATACAGAGGTTTTAGAAGCGCTTGAAAAGGCTGAAGAACCAGTTGAAGAAGATGTTCAGGTTGACGAAAGCCCAGAAGTGGCTAAAACTGAGCAATCTTTTGAAGAATTTGTTGCTAGTGAATTTCCAGCTCAACGTGAATTGAGTAAAGACATCGAAAAAGCTACGGAAGAAGTTGCAGAATATGTCAAAAAAATCATCTATGAAATGGACATTGATGCAACGGTTGAAACTAGCCACAATCGCCGTCAAATCAATTTGCAAATTGAAACGCCAGAAGCTGGTCGTGTCATTGGTTATCACGGAAAAGTTTTGAAATCTCTTCAATTACTTTCACAAAATTTCTTACATGACCGTTATTCAAAGAATTTTTCTGTCATTTTGAATGTTCATGATTATGTGGAACACCGCACAGAGACATTGATTGAATTTACTCGCAAAGCAGCCAATCGTGTTCTCGAAACTGGTAAAGATTATGTCATGGACCCAATGAGCAATAGCGAGCGAAAAATTGTTCACAAAACAATCACAAGCATTGATGGTGTGGATAGTTATTCAGAAGGTAACGATCCAAATCGCTACGTTGTTGTGACAGCTGTTCAATAAATTTCCAGAGCCGTTAAGGCTCTTTTTTAACCGCTTAGTTGCTTTTTTTCGCCGCTTACCGTAAGATGCCTCTTTTGTTGGGGCTTTTTTGCTATAATGGTTGCAAAAGGGAGGGAAAGGTTATGTTGATTAGAACGAAGAATCTTACGAAAACATTTGGTGACCAATTGGTGATTGACCATTTGAATTTGGAAGTTGAAGAGGGAATGTTATTAGCCTATATTGGCACAAATGGTGCTGGGAAATCTACGACAATGCGGATGTTGACGGGGCTTTTGGCACCGACATCTGGTGAGATTGAATTAGCGCCAGATTTGAAAATCGGGATGGTTTTTCAAGAAAGTGTCTTGGACGCTGAATTGACTGTTTTGGATAATTTGAGGAGTCGTTCGGCACTTTATCGTAACCGTGATAAGGAGTGGATGGGTAAATTGATTCGTTTGACGGGGATTGATACTTTTCTTAATCAGACATATGGAACCTTGTCAGGTGGGCAACGTCGCCGCGTTGATATTGTTCGTGCACTTTTAAATAAGCCTAATTTGCTTTTCTTGGACGAGCCGACAACGGGGCTTGATATTCAGACACGCGAAGCTATTTGGCAATTATTGCGCCAGTTGCAAGTGGAAGAAAATTTAACAATCTTTTTGACAACGCATTACCTTGAAGAAGCTGAAAATGCGGATATGGCTTATATCATTGACCATGGCAAGGTTTTGGCAAAGGGGTCAGCCAAAGAATTGAAAGAAACTTATACACAGCCACATTTATTAATCAAAACACAGCAAGTGAAAGCTTTTCAGGATACTGATTATTATCTACAAGCGGATGATTGTTTGAAAATTGAGGTTAACAGTGTGTCAGAAGCTCTAGCAATTTTGTCGGACAAGCGAGCCGTGATTGAGGATTTTGATTACAAAAAGGCTAATATCAACGATGTCTTTTTAAGCATTACGGGAAGGGATATGGCGTAAATGGTTGCGATGACAAAACGAAATTTGAAACTTTATTTTTCCAATAAAATGAGTGTCTTTTTCTCACTGTTGGGAGCTTTGATTGCTTTTGGTTTATACATTATTTTCTTGCAAAAAAATATGCAGGATTCTTGGTCTGGAACCCCACATTTGGAAGAAATTTTAGATAATTGGGTGATTGGTGGCACCTTGGCGATAACGAGCATTACGACTACTTGGACAGGAATTGTTCGCTTAGTTCATGACCGAGAAAATCACAAGCTAGAAGATTTTCTGTTGACTGATACGTCACGTTTTAAAGTCTATCTAGGTTATTTAATGTCAGCGAGCGTCATTGGTTTTACCATGCAAGCATTTATGTTTGTCGTGATGAAACTCTACTTTCATTGGCAAGATAATATTAGCCTTTCTGGTTCACATTTACCACAAATACTTAGTATAATGGTTTTAGGGTCATTGCTCGGAGCAAGCCTTGCTTTGTTGATTTTACAATTTGTCAAATCGATAGAGTCTAGTGAGGCTTTATCAACCATTGTTGGGACAGTTTCAGGTTTTCTCGTGGGCGTTTATATGCCACTTGGAACATTACCGAACATTGCACAAATTGTGGTTAAAATAACGCCAGCAGCTTACGTCGCTGCGGCTTATCGTCAGACGTTGATTAACCAAGATTATCTGGGAAAATCAGAAAAAGTGTACTTAGGCATTGGCTTAAAATTAAAAGAATTAACAACGGTCAATCAAGAATTGCTAATCATCAGCGGTGTGCTAGTTATTAGCCTTGGCATTCTAGGAATGATGTTAATAATCGTCAAGGAAAAACGTCCAGTGATTAGTGGATAAGTAGAAAATGAGGGAGAGAGTTGTGCATTATCAGTTTGAGGAAGATAAGCAGTTACCAAAAGATGTTATTGAAGTCTTAGTAAAAAGCTGTCAGCTTGACAATTCCGTACAAAAAGTTCTGGATTATCTTGCTCAATTTGAGCAAAAAGAGCCAACAGTTTTGCCGATAAAAACGGTGGATCGTATTGAAATGTTGCGTGTGGCAGATTTGATTCTCGTTGATGTTGATGGCTCTGCCCTTATTTTGGAAACGACGCAGGGACGATTGTTGACTAACGACCGCTTGTATAAATTTCGCCAGCGCTTAGCAAACCCAGATTTTGTCCAAGTTTCTAAGCATGCTTTGATTAATATCAATCATCTGAAAGCACTTGAGAATAGCTTTTCAGGCAATATGTTAGCGATATTGACAGGAAAAATCAAAACAGATGTTAGTCGGCGTTATTTGTCAGAGTTGGAAAAACGCTTGGGATTGTGAGGTGACATTGATGAATTATGTTAAACGAGTGATTATCTATTTCTTAATGGGAGTAGGTTTTGGGAGTTTGGTTTACTTGTTCTTTTTGTGGCAGAGTGGTGCTGAGACGCAGACGGTTCAGCATATTGCAAATGTGGTGTTCATTAGTGGATTGATTGGTTTGGTTAGTATGATTTTTGAAGTGGAAGCCATTCCTATCGCATGGGAAATTCTGATTCATTTTTGCTTGGTTTATGGGCTATATAGTTGGCTTGAGAAACTTAACGGCATTGTCTGGTCATGGCATCTTTTAGGTGAATTTTTCCTTACTTATCTAGTCATCTGGTTTGTCATCTATATCAGTTTCAATAACCGTGTGAAAAATATTAACCAAAGATTACGTGAGAAGAATGGGTAAAAGCATTGATAAGTTCATCTTTTAAAAGAGAGACATTGAAATAAAAACCAAGTAAGTGTCTAGAGTTTTGAGAAATTAATAAAATAAATCTATAAGTCAAGAGAGCAATGAAAATTGTTCTCTTTTTCTATGTTCAAAAAATAGAAAGGAATGGCTTATGACCAACAAAGAAAAACAGGTTCGTGAAACAATAATCAATTTCTTAGTATGTGAATTAAATATTTCACGTGAAGAAAGTATTGCAAGTTTGAAGGAACTTGAAGAATATGGCTTAGTAAAAATTAATTCAAACGGCGAGTTCTTGCTGAGAGAGGTGTAATAATGAAACGAATTTCTCTTGAACAAGTAATTAATGGCGAGCGATTTTTCCGAGTGCCGAAGGTGCTTTTTGAGTCAGATTTTTACAAAAAGATGTCATCAGACTCAAAACTTTTGTATGCAATACTAAAGGATAGGTTTGATTTATCATTAAAAAATAATTGGATTGATGATGATGGAAATATCTATTTTATTTTTACAGTCGCAGAAATAGGTGAAATGCTTGGATGCGGAAAAGATAAAGTTATTAAACTAAAACGAGAATTAAAGAAATATGATCTTCTTGAAGAAGTTCGTCAAGGTTTAAATAAACCAAATTTGATCTATCTTGGAGCTTTACATGCTGAAAAAGGTTCTAGTCCCTTGTCAACAGCGGAATTCGGAAAATCAGACTTCCAGAATTCTGAAAAAACGACTTCCAGAATTCTGAAAAGCCGACTTCAAGAGGTCGGAAAACCAGAATCTAATGATACTGATATTAGTGAAACTAATTATAGTGATTATATTAGTTCTAGAAGGACTGAGAAAAATTCTGACGAATTTTCACAGTCTGCTGAAACTAATCAGTCATTATCACAAAATCAATCAACTCCATTTGTTGAACAAAAGTATTATTCTCTTTTACAAGTGATTGCTGATAAATACAATGAGCAAATGTTTGGGTTTCCTGATGTTTTAACAATGACTCATAACCAGAAAATGAAAATCGGACAATATTTAGCAAGTGGCTATGTAACAAGTGCTGAAGTATTAAACATGATTGAACGTATTCCGAAAGATAGCACTTCTCCATTAGCGTATTTGTTGAAATCACTAGAAAACTTAAAACAAGAACGACTGTATGAGCAAAAAAGTATAGCACATTTAAATGCTGAAAATTACTACAGCATGAAAAAAGGAGGTGATGAAAATGTTTAGTGTCGTATTCGTAGTCATAAGTTTTATAGCTATCATAGGAATTACCTTAGTTATTGTTGAAGCTCATAATGCTCCATTATTAGCTGATGATGAAATGACAACAATATCATATCCAAACCACAACACTCACAACACACACAATGTTGCTTAACAGCAATCATTGACCTGAGCACGTCGCAAAACTACTTGTGACCTTTGATAATTAAACACCAGCACCGACCTGATCAGCGAAGCCTAGGGAATAACAATGTATAAGGAAGGCGGTGTAACAGTCTTTTACGAAAGGCACATCCTGGCTTCAGCTTCAATGAAGAAGTTATGAGTTTAGCTCATGCGTTAAATGCGGATAGGAATTTCCTACACAAGCGAAAAAGAAAAGGAGTTTGTTATGACAAACTTATTAAAAAACTTTGATAGACCAGAAGTGACTCTATCAGATTTACGTCTTCTTGGTTGTCAAGGAGAAGCAATTGCTTACCTTGACGACGGAAGACAAGCACTTATTAAACCTAAATTTGCTATTGTTCAGCATAAAAGAATGGTCAATGGCAACTTGATAGTTATCGGTGAAGATATTCTTCGTTTTCATGAGATATATTCAGCTATCGTATCCATTAAGCGAAAACACTTTAGCGTAGCTGAAAGAACTAAACGAGATGGAGAATATTGCCTCGTTTTAACAGGAAGAGGCTATCACCGACAAAGAAAAGAGTAGAGGAGTAAACATGAAAAAAGTAAAAGCGTTAGCTTTATTTTCAACAGCTATTTTAGCAACAGCATCAACTGGAGTTTATGCGGATGAATTGATTTCAGATGGCACCACTTCTCCCTCAACAGAGCAAGTGACACCATCAACAGCTCCCTCATCAGAGGTTGTTATCCCTGATGAGGGGTCAACCACCCCGTCAACAGACACAGGTTCTACAACGGGACCAACCGTCCCTGTTGATCCAACAAATCCTTCTTCAGACGTTACAGAGGTAACCGATGATAATGGTGTGACAACAGATCACACAGGTGATAGCGATACCCAAACGGAAAGTAATACAGATCCGAGTGAAGCGGTTCCTAATGTGGATGATGCAGGCGGTGTGGCAACAAATCATACCGTTCCAACAACGGATGGTGGGACAGCGACAGTCACTCCAGACACATCTGTACCTACCAACAATCCAAATATCTCAGCTGAAACAGCAGCTAATGCTGGTGCATCTCAAGTTGGTACAACCTCAACGGTTACAGGCCAAATCGTGCAAGACGTAACGACAGACTCACCAGTCTACACCAACACAGGCGCTACGATTGTGAGCACCCAAAATGGCTCAGTCGTATTGGCTGATGGCACGATTACCAGTCCTGAATCAATCGGAGCAACGACAAACAGTGATGGGACTATCTCAGTCACAACCGCAACTGGTGAAAGCACCACATTACCGATGACAGGTGATGAAAATACAACACTTTTAAGTATCTTAGGAAGTGCCTTAGCCGCTATTGGTGGTTTATTCTTTAAGAAACGCCAATACTTTAATTAAAAAATAGGATAGGAGAAAAACAAATGAATCAGAAAGAACAATTACAAGGACATGGTTATTTTCGGAAGAAAAAATGGGCAAAGGGGTTAGCTTCAGGTATTGCCCTAGGAGCTGCTGTCATTACCTTTGCAGGTGCAACAGGTGTTTCTGCCGATGAAACAACAGCGGCTACAGATAACACGACAGAAGTTGTGACGAGTCAACCCGAAAGCATCAATGATAACAATGTTTATGCAGAAAATGCTAATACTTCTGAAGGGACACTAGCAGTAGATATTGATAACAGTAATGTGGAAGCTGCTGCGACAGAAGCTAGCAACGTTGGTGTTGATGTGACAAAAGAAGCTGCTAAAGACTATGGAACAGATACAACAACTGATGAATTAAATGATACAAAATCAGAAATTGCTAACGACCAAGAAAAACAAGTCGACTCACTAGAACAAGCAACAGCAACACAAACCGCTAATAATATAGCGTATGCAGATGCGCAAGCTGCTATTGATGCCAATAACGATTATGTTAATAATGCTAAAGACACTTACGGTTCAGAAACAACTGTAACAGTGACAAATGATTCATCAACAGCTACTGACGGTACAGCTAGCGCCAATAACGAAACTAAAACAAAAGCTGAACAAACCTTAGCTGATAACAGAGAAGCAGTTGCTGAATATGTCGAAGCTAAAGCTAACTATGATGCCACTGTTTCAAAAGCAGAAGAGCTAAATGCAGCGGTTGAAGCAGCGGCTAACGAATTGAAGAATAAAGGTGTTACGGTAACAACATCAAGTCAAGTCGTTAATTCTGTTGCAGAAGTTGAAGCTTTGCAAGCACAAAATGCTGCTGCTATCGCCCAAGCAAACAGTGAAAAAGCTGCTGTTGATACGCTTTTGGCACAATATGCTGCTGATTTAGCTGCATTTAACAATGGTACTAATGTATCTATTTCAGCAGGTGTCTATACACAAGACGTTGACAATTTGACCTATGGTAATTCATTCATGAATGGTACAATCAACGCTGATGGTACCTTTACTTTCACTCATGATATGAATGATGGCTTGAATGATACTTATGGCACACTTGGTACTGGGACCCTTACAGGTAAGCTTAATTATCGTGTGCTATCACAAGGTAACGGTAATATTACCGTCTATTTGGATAGTGTTGAGCTTTATACTTACTCTTACACAGCTTATCGACCAAACTATGCAGTTAATCAAAACCTTAACTTCCACGTTTATACACTTGGTGGAACGGAGATTTATAGCACCGCCCACACAGGTAACAGTTCATTTACTGATACCATTAATCGTTCAACGACATTAAATTATGAGCATGGTGTTTCTGTTGGTGATACCTTGGCCAATGTTGGTTTCTTGAATATTGATGATAACTGGATCTACAACACACATGGTCAAGCTGTTATCAGTTTTACAAATACCAATAAAGCTCCAGATCCAGTAAATCCACCTGAAGTGACGGCAAACTTGGTAACGGCTGTCAATCCAGAAAAACCAACTTTGGCATTGACAAGTTTGTCAGATACAACCAATCAAACTATTAAAGCAAGTTACTATGATTATCAATTGAATTACAGTCCAGTCGTTGAAAAAGACCGTGCAAATAGTGATGGTGTTGATATGGATGGTAAGACTGCTGTTAAAGGTGATGTCTTAACAGATACACTTGATATTTCAAATCTCTATGCTAACCTTAACGTTGGTGATACCGTTACGATTATCGATCCACTCGAAGCAGGGGAATACTACAACGTTGATGACAATATTGCTGCGGCAGTTGCGAATGGTTGGGAAGTCAGCTACGATGCTGCAACAGAAACGTTTACTTATAAAACAACTTATACAGGTGAAAAATTAGTTGTGCCAACGGTTGATTGGGCGCCTGCCTATGATGCCGCTTATTACGATAACACTTATAAAGTGCTTGTTAATGACAACCTTTATCAAGTTTATTCAAATACAGTAAAAACACCAACGCCAGAAGCGCCTCAACCAACGAAGGAAATCACAGATACTCATGGTAACGACATTGATGGGTCAACAACTTTCGATAAAAACGTTGTTTTCCACCTCAATACTGATTACACACCTTATACAGATGTAACAGCTTCAACAGATGCTATTTCTAAAGGGTTTGCTATCTTAGATGACGTTGAAGATGGCATGTTTACTGTTAACGAAGATGGTATTGTGATTCGTTTGACTGATGATAATGGCGAAACAACAACGCTTTCTACTGACATTGCAGATGTTACAGAAGCAGGCGGCGTAGCAACTAATCATACAGGTGATAACGATAGCGAAGAAACAACTGCTGTTAATAAGTTGAATGACCTCTTTACGATGTATCATGTTCTTGTAGGTGAAACAATTTCAGATGAAGTTCAAGCTATTTTGGATCAATCAGGTTTATCACCAGTTGGTGAGTTCTATCTTTGGGTAGCTAAAGACCCTGCAAGTTTCTATAGAAACTATGTTAAGGCAGGTAAGAACGTTACCATTGACCTTCCTGCCTATCTCACAGCAGATGCAGGCACTGTTGTTCCTAATGATTTCTATCAAATTGACTTCGGAAATGCTTATCAATCAAATCTTGTAACGGTTCAAGTTCCAGATGTCTCACCAGAAAAACATGCGATTAGTACAGATGGTACAAATACCGTCCTTGATAATCAAACGGTTGGTCTTGGTGAAGTTATCAATTATCTTCTTGATGGTATCGAAATTCCTGAACATCATGACACATTGTGGCAATATGATTTGACAGATATTATGGATACTGTTCATGACCGTTATACTGGTAACTATCACGGTGAAATTATTGGTACAAAATACGTTGCTAGTGAAGATTTGACACTTGCTTATGATGTGATTACTGATTACACTGTTAACGCAGATGGTTCTATTTCAGGAACAGTTATTAAAGCAGGTGACGTTATTCCAGAAGGAACAGAGTACGCTTTCTACTTCACGTTTAACCAAGTTACAAATGAAGAGTTTGTTAACTCTATCGTCAAAGTGACTTGGGATGAAGAAGCAGGAGTTTGGAAATTAGTTGTTGATAGTGATTTCTTACAATCGCTTGGTATTGTTGGTACTTTCGATGTTAACACTTGGCTTGAAGCTGAACGTATTGCATCAGGTGACGTTCATAACATTCTTATCAATACAATCAATGGTGTTGATTACCAAACAGAAGTTGTGACTGACACACCAGAACCAGAAGTTCCAGAGACACCTGACACACCAGAACCAGAAGTTCCAGTTGTTCAATCTAGTGTTCTGCCATTGACAGGTGACGAAACAACACCACTCAATATTATGGCATCACTTATTGGTGTACTAATGTTTGTCTTTGGTATCCTTGGCGTTCGTAAACGCAAAGAAGACTGATGATTACTTTTTAAAGACTGCACAATAGAACAAGACCTTGTGCGGTCTTTGATTTTTAAGAAAAATGAAGCGTTTACCTTAAAAATAGCTTAAGATTTTGTTATAATAATCAAAACTAATCATCGAATGAAGGAGTATTTATGGAACGAAAAGGTCATGGAACCATCAAAAAATCGAAAGCCTATGGTGCCATTGGAACCTTGCTACTTTCTGGAGTATTGATTGCTACTTTAGGAGCAGCAAGTGTTAGCGCAGATGAAACAACGGCAACTGTTGAAAACGATACGACTGAATTAGTGGCTGATTCGTCTGCTACAGAAGCAGAAAACAATGAAGTTGTTACTGAAACAGAGGCTGACGTTGATAAAGAAGCTAGTCAAGAAGCGGTAACGGTTGATGATGACCAAGAAACGGTTTCTGAAGATAACCAAGCTGATGTTCAGGGACAAGAAGTAGCAGATACTACAACTGATTCTGAAACACCAGAAACAAACTCATCAGGTAGCGTAGAAAGCTCACAAACGACTACAGAGGCAGAAGTATCTGATAGTGAAGTAACAGACCAAACAGAAGATAAAGCAGCTGATACACAAGATTCTGCACAAACTGATGAACAACTAGCAACCGTTGAAGAAGCGACTGATAACGAGACTGTTGAACGTGGAGCAACTGGAAGCGCAACAGATGAAGTGACAAGTGTTTCTTTAGCAAGCAACGGCTTTAACTTACAATATAATCAAGCTATTACAAGTGGTGCTAAAATCATGTTTGCAGTTTGGTCTGATGTTAACGGTCAAGATGATTTAATTTGGTACACTGCAGACAGTAACGGAAAAGCAACCGCTAAATATACTGGCTCATATGGCAAATACAATGTCCATACTTACCAAAATCTCAATGGAAAGATGACTGGGCTGAACGGAACAACAATTGACGTTCCAAAACCAAGTGCTAAGGTAAGTATTACAAAAGCCAGCGCCACAACTTATAAAGTAACCGTTACAGATGTCCCAGTTTACATCACTAGCGTAACTTTGCCAACGTGGACGGAGAATAAAAGTCAAGATGATATTATCTGGTATAAGACAACTAAAGATTCAAGTACAACCTATTCAGCAACTATCAGCGTTGCTGAACATAACCTTGAAAGTGGTAAATACAATGTTCATGTTTACGGAACAAGTGCAGTTACCAATTCTCTAACAGGTTTGTTGGGAACAAGTTTCCAAGGCGACTATGCCTTTGGAGATGTTGCGGTGTCAGCAAGTCTCGGTCAAACTGGTATCAATATCACAATGCCAAGTGATGTTAGCCAAGGAATGACCGTTTATCATGCGGTCTGGTCTGCTAAAAACGACCAAGATGATATTGTTTGGTACAAAGTTCCTTCAAACGGACAATTAACGGCTAAATATACTGGTGACTATGGCACATACCTTATCCATACTTACGGCGTTGTTAACGGTCACATGGTTTGTTTGAGTGCAACATCAATTGATGTTCCCACACCAACTGCTAAGGCAACCATCACCAAAGAAAGTGCCACAACATATAAGGTAACGGTGACAGATGTCCCGGTTTATATTGATAGCATTCAAGTTCCAACATGGACAGAAGCTAACGGTCAAGATGATATTCAATGGTATAAAGCAACAAAAGCTGCTGATGGTTCTTATTATGTTATCTTTAGTGAAGCCACTCATAATCTAGAAGCAGGCACTTACAATGTTCATGTGTACGGTAATAGTCGTGTCACAAATAGTTTAACAGGGCTACTTGGGACAAAATTCACAGCAGATTATCAATACGGAGATGTTCAGGTTCAAGCTTCTTTAGGTGAAAAAGGGATTAACATTACTATGCCAAGTGATGTGAGTACAAACTTGACGGTTTATCATGCGGTTTGGTCTGCTACAAATGACCAAGACGATATTGTCTGGTACAAAGTCAACAGTAGTGGCACGACGACTGCAGCTTATACAGGTGATTATGGGACTTATTTGATTCATACCTATGCTGTTGTTAAAGGACAAATGCAAATCATTAGTGCAACAAGTATCGATGTCCCAAAACCAGAAGTTAAGGTAAGTATTACTAAAGTGAGTGATACCTCAGCTAAAGTAACGGTAACTGATGTCCCTGTTTATATCCATGATATTCAATTGCCAACATGGACAAGTAAGAACAATCAAGATGATTTAAAATGGTATAAAGCTGCTAAACAGTCAGACGGAAGTTATACCTACACGTTCTATGCTAAAAATCATAACTTTGAGGCAGGTCATTATAATGTCCATGTCTATGGAACAAGTGAAGTGATACATTCATTTGTGGCTTTATCAGGCTCAGATGGGATTGATTTAACCTTTAATCAAAGCCTTTCAAAACCAACGGTAACTGTTCAGAATCATAATGCGGCTAACGGTACTTTACAAGTAGTAATTGCAGAGACAGAAACTTCGAAAGATGTTGCTAGTGTGTCAGTTGCGGCTTGGTCAGATCCTAATCAAAAAAATATTCACTGGTATACAAGTTCTAAGGTGTCAAATGGCAAAGTTGTGATTACAGTTGATGAAAAATATCACCACAATCTTTCAGCGGATTACACTATTCACGTCTATGTGAAAACTAAAGATGGTGAAACAATAGGTTATAATCTTGGTCAGTATGTCTTAAATAATAAACAAACAACAGCTAGTGTGTCAACGACTTATAAAGGAACAGGTGTCTATAGCGTTAACGTTTCAGGTGTTTATTCAAGTGGAACGGTTAAATACGCTGTTTGGTCTGATACGAATGGACAAGATGACATTAAGTGGTATGATGCGACAACTTCAGGAACAAGTGCTAGTGGTCTCATTAATGTTGCTAATCATTCTGGTACAGGAACATATCATCTTCATGCCTATCAATCTGATAATGGGCAGATGTATTTCTTGACGTCAACAGATTTCACCGTTAAACAAACCAACTACAACACACCGTATTACAATCAACGTGATGGTCGTTGGGGTGGTAATCGCTATGGTTACTACACTTTGGCATCTACAGGCTGCGTCCCAACCAGTCTTGCCATGGTCTTCTCATCTCTAACAGGAAATGAAGTGTTTCCAACTACAGTGGCAAGCTATCTCTATAACAATACGGTAGAATTTAACCGAGGAACAGAAGGAACAACAGGAAATGGTATCTTGGTTGCCTCTCGTCAATGGGGCTTGACACCGACTGTTCTTAATTCCTCAGATGCCTTAACAAGTGCTCTTAAAGAAGGGCATCATGTGGTAGCTGCCGTTCAACAGGACAAATTCTCTCCGTGGGGATGGGGAACAAGCCATGAGATTGTTCTTAAAGGCTATTCAAATGGAAATACTTATGTTTACGACCCATACAATTCAGCCAATAACGGTTGGTATCCAATTGTCTCACTTTGGAATGAACAAAGTACGCAAAGTGTGGATACTCGTGGTTTAGGAAATCCATTTGTCAAAATCATAGATATTTAAATAATACTTTATTAAAACAGGCTTTGCCTGCTCTAACCAGCAAGTCACCTTTTTTCTAAATAGTGTCAAAATAAATCGCCTAGGTCGCTTGTTGCGTGGAGCAGGTAAGGCTCTATTGATAAAGACTGTAAAAATAACTGATAAGACAATTTACAGTCTTTTTTTATTACACTTAAAAGGAGAGATTTATTATGGATACAGCAGTTCGTGTAGTTACAGCTCTAGGAGCTATTTTATCTATCGTAGGTCTTGGCTGGGTATTAACAGGAGCCTTTGACTATTTTTCAGGACGTAAAAATGGTAATCCAGCTATGATGGACCAAGGCATGACTTCAATGGTTTCAGGTGGAGCTATTGCAGTTATTTCAGCAGGTGTTGCAGCAGCAATCGTTGCGGCTATGCGAGCAATTTCATTCTAAATATGTTATAATAAAGGCAAGTAAAAGGGTTACAAGGAGAAAAAGGAATGAGTAAGGAATTTGATTATGTAGCTTTTGCCAAAGAATTTGAAGCCACTAATGGACGTCCACCAACGGCTGATGAATTAGATAATGCTCAATGGGAACACTTTGGTATTAAATGGTATACACCAGAGGAGTCACAAGCTGAATTGGAACGTATTAATGCTTCTTATAAGCCAAGTTTAGGCGAACATTTGAAAGATGCGTTAAGCTTTCTGGGACGTGGTTTCTTTAAAGCTTTATTCTTTATTCTCGTGTCACCACTATATTTAACAATGTTATTCTTTAATCTCATCAAATCAGCAATTGGTGTGATGGTCATTTGGTTTGTTTCTAAATTTATGTTTGGATTAATTGTTGGAATCATCACAGATATTAAATATAGTTCTAATTTAGAAAGCAATCCATTTCCAACACCCTTTAGAGAGATTATAGATTTTATTTTAGGAAAAGATTTTTTCCTAAATGCAGTTCCTAGTTTTTTTCCTCATCCTGTTTTGGATGCTTGGATTATTGGAATAGTGATTGTTTTACTTGCTCTTATTGCTACTTTTTCAAAAGTAGAAGAATACAATAAATGATTTGATAAGAACCTTTCGAGGTTCTTTTTTATTTTGTCAGAAAGGAGAGAAATGGATAAAACACTTTCTGAACTAACTAAGACTTTAGGTAGTTATAATAAAACAGTTAATTCATCAATTAGTTCGATTAATAAGTCTTTGATGGCTGTTGGATATATTTTGGTTTCAATTTTATTCTTGATTGAGATGTTATCCTGGTACCGATTTATTCGGAACCAAGGTGGAGAAATGACATGGAAGCTATTTTTAGAAGTAGCCGTTAAATATTTTATTGCCTACTTTTTAGTAGCTCAATCAGGGGCAGTTTTAAATGCCATCATGTGGTTTACTAATGGTATCACTAAATTAATTGGTGTAGATTTTAGTAATGATAATATGTTTACTTTTGCTTGGATCAAAAAGGGAAATTATGGTGTTCGTATAGTAGTTAATGGTATAGCTTCAATTGTTGGTGCAGCGGCGACATTATCAGTTAAGGTAATAGTTTTATTACGTTTTATTGAACTCTATTTCTTTAGAGCAATAGCACCAGTCATTGTTGCCTTTTGGATGGGTGATAATACACGACATATTGCTATTAACTTTCTAAAAACATTTGGAGCAATAGCACTTCAGGGAGCTGTTATTGTATTAATACTTGCCATTTGGCAAGGTTTCAACATTGATACCGCAATTCAGGTTTCGAAAGATTCTTGGTTTGGATCATTTGCTGATGGTTTTAGTTATATTGGAAAATGCGTAGTGTTCTTGATTTTGTTGATTGGTTCACAACGTAAAGCTAAACAATTGTTGAATGTATCATAGGAGGCGAGAATGGGAAATAGGCTAAAAGAACTTCGAAAAGAAAAAGGGGTAACGCAGGCTGAAGTAGCAAAAATCATTAATACTAATCAATCCCAGTATGGAAAATACGAAAACGGGAAAACTAATCTCAGTTTGGAAACCTCTAAAATATTGGCTGATTATTTTGATGTATCAGTTCCGTATTTGCTTGGTTTGGATGATAACCCGCCAGCATTAAATGACTCATTAGAGAAAATAATGGTAATTCATGAAGTGCTAGATGCAGGAGATAATATCTTAGTTGCTCAAGAGTTGTTAAAAAATTCCTTAGAGACTTTAGTTAAGTATGCTGATAACGATTATAGGGTGCAATTCAAACATCACTTACTGATAGCAAATACTTTATCAGAAGTCATAGGGAAATTGGATATTGTTACTGAAAACGATGAATTAAGTTTTACACCAGATAAATTGAATTTATCTAATAATTAAATGTTAGAAATAACCCCAAAATAAACTGAAGTTTATTCAAAGGTTACGGATTATGATTAAAAGCAGTTCACTTAAAGTGAACTGTTTTTTGATGGAAGGAGAAAAATGAACAAATTAGGGTCTGAGTTTTTTAAAGCTATTGATCAATTTGAACGAAGTGTTATTGGTGGTTTTACTTTGAGACAACTCATTATGCTAATTGGGATTGTCACTGGTGTTGCTTTAGCAACATTGATCTCTTTCTTGAAATTGCCTGATATTTTGTTTTATCTGGCATTAGCTTTGACGGTTCCACCATCATTTATCTATGGCATAAAAAAAGACGAACAAATTAAAGAAGTTTTGATGTTTAAATTTACAGTACAAGAACGTGCTTATCAAACAGATTTTGAAAGTGAGGATATGAATGGTACGTTTATTCAACAAAAGGGCGTCCATGAATGGAACGACACCTTTGACTAAAGAAGATAAAGAGCGAGCAAAACAGCTCAAAAAAGCTTTGAAAGCTAGTACTCAAAACACAATTAAATATACGTCTTTGTTTGAGGACGGTTTGATGCACATTGTTGATGAAGAGTACTCAAAAACCTGGGAACTTGGCGATACAAATTATCTCACGGCAGATGAAGATGAAAAACTTGATATTATTGATTATTATGTTGAAGCTTTAAACGGCTTAGATAGTGATAATACTTATCAATTACTAATTATTAATCGTCCTGTTCCGTCAACACTTTTAAGCCAAATTACCTATGAACTTGAAAGTGATGACCGTGATGTTTATCGTCAAGAATATAATGATATGATTACGTCACGTTTTGCAACTGACCAAAATAATTTTAAGGTTGAAAAATTTATCACGGTTTCAACGTCTGCACGAGATCGCAAACAAGCTTATCGTAAATTGAATGATGTTGAAAACAATTTTTCAAAACAATTTCAAGTGATTGATATTCCTTTTACGCCTTTGACAGGAACAGAGCGATTAAATATTTTTGCTGATTTGTTACGTGGCAATCCTTATTTGAATGTTGATTATAAAGATGTCCGTATTAGTGGTTTAACAACAAAATCTTTTGTTGCTCCTGGACGTATTTGGTTTCAACAGGATCAATTTATGATGGATAAGAAATACTGTAAAGTTCTTTTTGCTAGAAGTTTTCCAGCTTTTCTAAATGACCGTCTAATCAAGTCAATCACTGATATTGGAATTGAATTAGCGATTACAATTCATGCTAAACCGTATGATCCAGCAGATGCTGTTCAGAAAATCAATACAGCTGAAGCAGGGGTAAAAATGGATATGATTAAGTCTCAAAAGGTTGCTGCAGATAAAGGTATTTCAGGAAATTTAGCTGTATCAGGTGTAGCTCAAGCTACTGCAGAAGAAGCCGCTAAATGGAGTACTGAAATTAATGATAATGACCAAAAAATGTTTTCAGGTATTTTTGCAGTCATGCTAAAAGCTGATACACCTGAAGAACTTGCTGATTATACAAACCGTGTCAAACAAGCAGGACGTAAACATGTGGTTGATTTTGAGGAAACGTACTATCACCAAGAAGAAGCGCTTAACACCATGTTACCAATTGGAAAAACTTATTTGGATGTTAAACGTCGCTTTATGCGTGATATGACAACGACAAATATTGCTACACAAATTCCATTTACAAATACCGACTTGCAAAGTAACAGTCCTATGGCTATCTATTACGGACAAAATCAAATTTCAAACAATATTATTACACTTGATCGTCAACGTGATTTAAATACGTCTTCTGGTGTTATCCTAGGTTCTTCAGGTTCTGGTAAGTCTGTTTTTGTTAAGACTAGTGAAGTCATTCCAACCATTTTAAGATATCCTGATGACCGTATTATTATTGTTGACCCTGAAGATGAATATTCTGACATAGGACGTGCATTTGATGCTCAACTGATTGATATTTTCCCAGGATCGCAAACCCACTTAAATTTGATGGATTTACCAGATGAAGAAAATCTATCAGCTGAAGATGCTGATCCAATCGGTGAAAAATCATCACTTATCATGGGACTTTTCGAAAATATTCTTCAAGAAGTTACGGATGAAGATTTTTCAATTATTGACCGTGTCACACGTTTATGTTATGAACAAATCACTGATAGGACACCGACTTTAAAAGATTGGTACAACATTCTGTTGGAACAACCTGAAGATGTAGCTCAAGATTTGGCTTTGAAGTCAGAATCATATACGAATGGTTCTCAAGATATTTTTGCACATGAGACTAATGTTAACTTGAATAATCAAGTGGTTATTTTCAACTTGAAAAAACTTGATGGTAAATTAAAACCATTTGCCTTGATGGTTGTACAAGATTACATTTGGAACCAGGTCGTTAATAATCAAGGTAAGTTAACCACTCGCATTTATTTTGATGAAATGCAAAATCAATTCTTGACAGATAATCAAGCAGAGTTCTTTACCAACCTTTATGCCCGTGTTCGTAAGTATGGTGCTATTCCAACTGGGATTACTCAGAACGTTGAAACACTATTAGCTCGTACTGAAGGACGTAAATTGATTTCAAATAGTGAGTTTATTGTTTTGTTGAAGCAAAAGAAAACAGATTTACAATACTTAACTCAAACTATCAATTTGACAGATGCACTTATTCGTTATGTTGAAAAACCGAAAGAAAAAGGAACTGGTTTAATTATTGCAGGTCAAACAGCAGTACCGTTTGAAAATCCAATTCCAAAGAATACAGAGCTATTCCGCTTAGTTGCAACGGATGCTTATCGTCAAATTGATTAATTGCTTTATCAGAATAAATAAGAGAGGGGGTGAATCATGTCTAACAAAGATGATTTAAGGAAGCGTGTAGTCAGAAAGCGTCATATTAAAGAAAGTGTTCAACGTCACAATCAGTTATCAGCTAAGAAAGCTCAAAACGCTGCTAAAAAGGAGCATCATGAAGCTAAGATTAAGGTGAAACATGCTAGAGCAGCTTTAAGGAGAGCTGAGAAAGGCATTGATAAAGATGTTGACGGTGAAAAGATTGTAGACGACTTAGAGAAAGCGCTAGCTGAAAAGAAAGCTACTAAGAAAATCAAAAAGAAAGTCAGAAAGACTAATCCAACCATTGGTCAGAAAGCTAGACGAACTGGTAAAAATATAGCGCTGAATGCTAGTCATCAGATAAAAACAACTGCGATGGATCAAGATGATACTTTGTCAGATTTACAAAATTTACAGTATCGAACGAGACAGTCAAAAGCAGTTACAAAACAAGCTGGTAAAGTGACTTGGCGAGGTGCTAAACTAGCCTATCGAAAAAGTAAAGGCATGGTTAAAGTTAGTCGAGGAGCTTATAAAAGCACAAAAGCAGGAGCTAAGTTTGCAACTAAAACAACAGCAAAAGCTGCTATAAAAGTAGCACAAACAACTGCTTCAGCTGTAAAAACGGCAGCAAGTGCTGCAACAACGATATTAGCTAATCCCATTACATGGATTGTCAGCGCTGTTCTTGCTTTTATCTTGTTTTTGATAATTATTGTTTCCTCAATCTTTTCAAGTAATGTTATTCAACAAAATGATTTTACACTTAATCAATCCTGGCTTCATATTTCACAAGTTGACCGACAAAAGTCGTCTGACCAGGTCGAATATTACACGGATATTGACTCAATCTTACTTTACATGAATTTCCGTTATGGTGGAGATTGGGAACCTGATGCAAACTGGGATGACGGTACAGGTGGTAAATTAACTGGTGCACTTGGTTTCAATCACTTTTCAGATGCGCTTGATGATATTTGGAAAGAGGAAAATAATGATATTGACAATCTAAAAACTATGGCGGAACTTTATACTAACGGTAAAGCTTGGATAAAATTAGATAAGGATGATTTAGCAGATTATAAAGAAATTCTTGAGAGTCAATCCGAAACAGGAAAATACTTAGCTACTCAAGAATTGATTAATCCATTTTTTTCGGCAAATGATGCTAAGAGTGATACAGATTACCTTACGGTTTCTAAGCGATATGGATATACGTCTAAAGATAAAATCGATCCAACAACCACACTTCAAGCTCAGTCAGGTCAAAAGCTTTATGCAGTCATGGATGGTAAGATTACCGTTACAACAAAAGATTTGAAGGGTAACGAAACGAAAACAACTAATTTAATTATTTCAGATAACGATGCTCGTTTTATTTTTTATAACATATCAGCTATCCGAGTTAAAACAGGTGATAAGGTAGAAGCAGGAGCTGAACTTGGTACTGTTTCAGGTGGTTCACAAAAGATTGCTTACGCTAAAAATTATGGTGAAGTTGATGATAAAGACTCTCAGTGGTTACAAGACATAAAAAATAAAGATGTTTCTTATGGTTATACAGAGCAGACAAAGAAAAATAAAACCAACGTTTGGGTGTTAGTTAATCCTGGATTTTATTTCCCATTTGTTAAATATGCGCAAACAACTGTTGTTATGCGAACGTCATCTGAACTAAGTGGACGTGCTAAACAATTTTATGACTTAATGAAGAAATTTTATCCAAGTGCTACTGATAATGGTATTGCTGCCGTGGTTGGGAACTTTGCCGTTGAGTCATCCATTACCCCAAAACGAGCCGAAGGTGATTATCTTAGCCCTCCTATTGGTGCATCTGATGGCTGTTGGGATGATGCTAATTGGTTGAATATGGGTGGTACAGCGATCTACGGTGGTGGTTATCCTAATATCCTTCATCGTGGGCTTGGACTTGGTCAATGGACGGATACCACCGATGGCGGTACTCGTCATACCATGTTAATCAATTATGCAAATTCAATTGGTAAAAAATGGTATGAGCTAGAAACACAAATTCGATTTATGCTAGAAGGTGATTCACCTTATTATCAAAACATTTTAAAAAGTGTGTTAAGTTCTAATTCTGATACAGATAGTCTTACCAGAACCTTCTTAACAAAATGGGAAGGTATCAACAACGGAACACTTTCGCAACGGCAAAGTTATGCCAAACAAGCACTCTCTTGGTTCCATCAATCAATTGCAGGTGGTGGAACAATGGCTTCCTCTTGGAATTTCCCTGAGGAGTATCGCGACAAGATTAAGAGCATGCCAACTGGTGTCAGCATGACAACACAACCTGGTAATGCCTATCCTGCAGGTCAATGTACTTGGTACGCTTATAACCGTTTGGTGGAATTAGGTGAAATTACAGATTTATCAGGAAGTTATGGTCATCTTGGTGATGGTAAAAGTTGGGTAGGAAATCTTGTTGCCAAAGGTTGGAAGTTTAGTACAATGCCAACTGCTGGTGCTGTTTGCTCAACTGCTGGTGGATTTGATAGTACCTATCCGCAATATGGACACGTTATGATCGTTGAAGCGGTCAATGCTGATGGTAGTTTTTTGGTATCTGAATGTAACTATGCAGGTAATCAAAGTCAAATTCACTGGCGTGTTTGTCGTAACGCTTCATACTACACATTTGCAACCCCTTAACAGAAAGGAAAGATAATGATAGATGAATTTAAAGTGACCTTTTTTAAACGTGCCATGATGATTGTAGGTATTATCGTTATCTTTCTCATTGGTTTAGGATTTGGATCAATGGGAAAGAAAAATGATAATCAAACCTCAAGTCACACAACGTCAACTAAAAAAGTTAAAGAAGGTCATCAATTGACCGAAAGTTGGGTTAAGCAATTTTTAATCGCTTATTACACTAAAAAAGATTTAGAAGAAAATCGTAATCGCTACAAAGAATATATGACTGATGGTATGTATAATGCTGCTGTATCTGAGGAAGAAACAGCACAAAATCAAGCTTATAAAGGTTTTGTTGTCAATTTTGAGTTTAAAGATGCTCAAATTTATATAGACAAAACCAATGATAAAGCTATTTGCTATGTTGATTATACAAACGATTTGCTTCAGAAAAAGAATTCAACAGAAGGTGCTCAACTGGGTGTAGATAATAATACTATTATCCAGTTAACTTACAATGAAATTAATGGGAAATACTTAGTAAATAACATGAGTACACTTTTGATTACAGATTCTCAAAATCCGACAGCTTCACAAGATTCTTATGGAGATGTTGTTGCAAGTAATGATGAATAGGAGAATAAAACAATGTTGAACCAAAGTATTATTACAGGACGTCTAACAAAAGATACCGAGCTAAGAAAAGTCAATGACCGTTCAGTTGTCTCTTTCACTCTTGCATCAAGTAGAGATTATAAAACTGAAGATGGTTCTTATCCAGCTGACTTTATTGACTGTGTCTTGTGGGGAACACCTGCTGAAAGTTTTAATGCGTTAACAGCAAAAGGTGATACTCTTCAAGTGACAGGGCGATTACAAACTAGAACTTATAAAGATAAAAAAGAGGTTACTCATAAAGTAACCGAAGTTCAAGTTGATAAGTGGTATATTGTTACCGTTAATCAAAATCAGGGAGATTATCCTGTTAAAGAGAAAACAATTGTTAATGATAGCTTAGATAATTTATCACTATAACTATAAAAGGAGAACTAGAAAATGAATGAAACTACTTTTGCAACAGAACAACACTCTTCAAAATCATCACGCCGTCAAAAATCAACGAGTGATCGATTGAAAGATAAAATGAAACAACTCAACAAGGCAAAAGCTTCTCTTGAGGCAGCTCAAAAGAAAATTAAACAATTAGAAGCTGATATTAAAGAGCTTGAAGCTAAACGTCAACAAGAAATCCTTAAAGAATATGGTATGAGTCTATCAGACTTGGAAGCGTTTCTGGCTAATAATAAAGACAAACTTGGGGGTGATGCGTAATGTTTCGCATTACAAGACTAAGTAATGGTCAACAGCGTGATTTTCAAAATCGGGAAGAGTTGGAGTTTTATTTGGAAGGTGAAGAGAATCGTTGTTTACAGCTCAATACAACAGCCACTTTTCAACTTTTTCATTTCGATAAAAATGAAGAACTGCTAGAGTCAATGGAACTTACTATTCCATCTTCTGGAGAACAAGATGTTAAAGATCTTTTAGGTGAATTTGGACTGAAAAAGGATAAAACGTTTTTTTGGAGTCGTGGAACTAAACAAGAAAAAGTTCAAAAGAAAACACCTAAAGCATCAACAGCAACAAAAGAAATGAGTAAACCAAAGCCATCAGTTAGAGCAAGTCACAACTCCTCTAATCGCTTTTGGGTAATGATAGCTTTATTATTTTCGATTTTTAGTTTAGCGATTTCTCTTACTAATCACTACAACAATAAAGTAGAAGATAAACCGAAAGTTGAACAAACTACCGTTGACCAAGGAGCAGATGTTTTCTGTCGTTATTTCATCAGCAATTATTTTGCAAACTCATCCGCTCGTGAAGATTTTATTTCTAATTCGCTTGATTTAAAGCAGTTTGATACTGATAAAGCAACAACAGTTAGTGTCTTGTTAGAAAAAGAAGTGATGACTAAAAAAGTCACAACTTTAACTTATGTTATCAATTGCCGCTATGACGATAATACAACAGCCAACAAACGTCTGACACTAACTGTAAAACAAAACAACGAAGCTAAATATGGCTATTTAGTCTCAAAAGCTCCTAAACTAACTGCTTATCCATAAGGGGGAGAAAGATGGATCAAGAACAAATTTTTGATAGAGGTGCACGTGTCACTCTTGAAACAGGTAAACAATTGTTTCAATTTTTGGCATATGCAACGCAACAACTATATAAAGCTTATGATGAACAAAAGCAAATGGGTCAACAATCCTGGAAAAATTTCAATCAATTATCTTTGACGAAAGATCATATTGATTTTTTAGAAGCAGATGTAAACCTTAAAAAGTTTACGGATGAATTAAAAAAATCAGGTGTTCGCTTTGCTTTTAAAGACCTAGGTGACGGTACAAAACAAGTCTGGTTTGAAGCACCTAACAAAGAAGTTATTGCCGATGCATTAAGACACACTCTTAATGAAATCGTCAACGACCCTAAAAAAGCTAAAGAAAAGTACATGAAATCAGAAAAAAAGCTAACTCCAAAAGAACAGATTAACAAAATCAAGAAGGCAACTAAGGAAAAACTTGATACTGTTAAAACTAAGAAGAAAGGAAAGAGTATCTGATGAAACTTCAAAAGAAACCTCTTATTCCTTATCTGATTATTAGTCTGCTTTTAGCTTTTTTGACTCACAGGGCTTATGTATTATATAGCATTGCTCCTAAACCTGATATGAGCAATTTGTTTAGTCAATATAACTATGTCCTGGAAAAGTACGTTGAACCACCATATTTTTACCCTGATTTTAGTCCGTTTGCTATTTTAGCTGCAATGGTTGGCTTCTTTATTGGCATGATGTTCTATTTAAAAATCAAACCTGATGAAACTCTTCGTCATGGTGAAGAAGCAGGTTCAGCAAGGTTTGCGACTGCTCAAGAATTAGCGGGTTTTAAGGATTCAGAACCAACTAATAATATGATTTTTACAAAAAATGCTCAAATGGGTTTATTTAATAAAAATCTTCCGTTTCAGTGGCAACTTAACAAAAACGTTCTCGTAGTTGGTCTTCCTGGTGATGGTAAAACATTCACTTATGTTAAACCTAACCTGATGCAAATGAACTCAAGTTTTATAGTTACCGACCCAAAAGGACTTTTAGTTCGTGAAACAGGTAAGATGCTTGAAGAACATGGCTACCAGGTTAAAGTTTTTGACCTGGTCAACCTCACTAAATCAGATATGTTCAATCCTTTTCACTACATGAAATCAGAACTAGATATTGACCGTATCACAGAAGCAATCGTTGAAGGAAGTAAAAAAGGTGATCGTGAAGGTGAAGATTTTTGGAATCAAGCAAAACTTCTTCTTAATCGTGCGTTGATTGGTTATCTCTATTTTGATAGTCAGGTTCAAAATTACACCCCTAACCTATCAATGGTCTCTGAATTACTTCGTAACATGAAACGTCCAAATGAAAATGAACCTAGCCCTGTTGAAAAGATGTTTGCAAATCTCGAAAAAGCCATGCCTGGAAATTATGCTTGTCGTCAATGGGACTTGTTTAACAGCAACTTTGAAGCTGAAACAAGAACGAGTGTGCTAGCGATTGTTGCTACACAATATTCGATCTTCGATCACCAAGCTGTCACCAATTTGATTATGGCTGACACTATGGAGATGGATACCTGGAACACTGAAAAGACAGCAGTTTTTGTTGCTATTTCAGAAACCAACAAAGCTTATAGTTTCCTAGCATCTACTTTATTTACAGTCATGTTTGACCAACTGACACACAATGCTGATGCAATTATCCAAGGTAAGAAGGATGGTTATACAGCTGATGATTTGGTACATGTTCAATTTATCTTTGATGAATTTGCTAATATTGGTAAAATACCTCATTTCAATGAAGTTTTAGCATCTATTCGTAGTCGTGAAATGTCCGTTAAAATCATTATTCAAGCCATCAGTCAGCTTGATACGATTTACGGTGATAAAGCAAGGAAATCTATGGTCAATAATTGTGCGACTTTGCTATTCTTGGGGACAAATGATGAAGATACCATGCGTTACTTCTCGATGCGAGCTGGTAAACAAACCATTACCCAAAAAAGCTATTCTGAACAACGTGGTCAACGTGTATCAGGATCTACAAGCACGCAAGCTCATCAACGTGATTTGATGACTCCTGATGAAATTGCTCGTATCGGGGTAGATGAAGCGTTAGTGTTTATCTCAAAACAAAATGTTTTCCGTGATAAAAAAGCCATGGTAACAGACCACCCTATGAAGGATGAATTGTCTGACAATCCGAATGATGGAAAATGGTATAATTACATTCGTTTTATGGTTGAAGATCCAGAACTCTTTAATAATGCACGCGATGGAAAAATTGACCCTAAAAATATCTGGTACCCAGATATGAAAGGTTATGATCAGTTTGTTAAAGATAATGATATTGATACTTCAAAATCAACTGAGGTTGAAGCTGCACAAGCAGATGAAGCAAGCACGCAAGCTATAGAAGAGCCTGTTTATGAACAAGTACCCGTTCAATTGCCTGAAATGACCGTAGAAAGCCAATCTCAGACACAAGAAAGTGAAATCAAAGCAGTGGATTTTGCGACTGGTGAAATCTTTGAACTTCCACCAGAAGATGAAGAAGATGATGATGAATATTTTGGTGAAGTTTAGCTTGTAATAAAGTATAATAGTTCCAGGAGGTTTATATGGCTACATCAAAACAAAGTCCATTTTTTAAAACGCTTGGAATTTCAGAGGATGAATTATTAAACTATCTAAAGAATCATCCAGACGATCCTTTGGTTGCTAAACTTGAACAGTTACTATTAAACTTATCAGATAAAAAATAAGCTACATCGATAAACGAACGGTGTAGCTTTTGTTATAAGGAGTTGAGAATGGCAAATAGACTTAAAGAACTGCGAAAAGATAAAGGACTAACCCAATCTGAGGTAGCAAAAATTATTAATACTACTCAATCTCAATATGGCAAATATGAAAATAACAAAGCTAATATTAGCTTAAAAAATTCAGAGATATTAGCTAATTATTTTGGCGTGTCAACTGCTTATCTGTTAGGGGTATATGGTAATCCCGATATAAAAACAAATCGCTTAACTAATTTTCAATCACTAGTTAAAGATGGGAAATTATCACTTAAAGAAATCAGTGCAGCAACTGGAGTTACCTTTGAAAATAAAGTTAGGGTATTACGAAAAGATCTCGATAAAACACTGGAAGAAGTGGCAAAAGAAACTGGGATAAGTAGGTCAGCTATTTCAAGTTATGAAAATGGTTACTCAATCCCCAAAAAAGAGAACGCAAAAAAACTTGCAGACTATTTTGGTGTATCAATATCATACCTATTAGGGATTGATGATAATTTATTTTAGATATTTTACTAGCTGATTTTCCAGAAAGAAATAACGGAAGAGGGGGGAGTGATTTTATTGAAATATTTACTTTTAGCAGAAAAGCCTGACCAGGCTAAAAAGTATGCTAATGCTTTGGGGAATCCTAAAAGTGACAAGGGCGTTTGGCGTGTCCAATCTTCTGTATTGAATGCTGAAGTGATTGTTGCACCTGCCGTTGGTCACTTAGTTGAACGAATAAATCCATATACTAATTTTGAAAATTGGGAGATGGCTAATCTTCCTGCTTTACCCGAAGGCTTTTCTTATGAGCCTAAAAAAGATACTATTAAACGGTTTAGAGCTATCAAACAAGCAGTTAAAGAAGTAGATGGCATAATCATTGGTACTGACCCTGACCGTGAAGGAGAAGCTATTGCTTATCGTATTTTAGAGTTAATTCCAGGAGCACTAAGAAAAATTAAATATCGCTTATGGGCAAACTCTTTAACAAAGAAAGGTTTAAAACAAGCCTTCTCAAGTCTTAAAAATCCAAAGGATTCAGTTAACTATTTTCATGAAGCAGATGCAAGAGGAGATGCGGATTGGCTGGTTGGTTTTAATCTAAGTCCTTTTGTAACCATTAAAATGAAAGAAGAAGGGTATTTAGACAAGAAAGATCATTCTATGTCTGTTGGACGAGTTCAAACACCTATTGTTAGTCTAATCGTTCGAAATGATGAAGCCATTGAAAATTTTAAACCGAGTCCTTATTGGCAGCTAAAACTGATTGATCCTGAAGCCAAAGTTACATTTGGCAACGATATTAAATATCAATCAAAAGCTGAAGCAGAACTGATGCTACAACAGTTAGCTAATATAGCAATTGTCAAAACGGTTACGAGTGAAGAAAAAGTGCAAGAAGCACCTAAACTTTATAATTTAACTAATTTTCAATCAGAAATGAGTAAGCTATACCATTTTGATGCGACTAAAACCAAAGAATTGGTTCAAAGTCTTTATCAAAAAGGGTATCTTTCTTATCCACGTACAGACTCAACCTTGATTACAACCAATGAATTTGCTTATTTGGTTGAACATATAGATGATTATCAAATGGCAATCCATAAGCAATTAGAAACACCTAATCGCTCACCAAGAAAAAATTATGTGAATGATAAGAAAGTTCTAGAACACTATGCTATTATTCCAACCGAAAATATTCCTGATTTAGATGAGCTAAGCGATGATGAAAAGCTTATTTATCAGAAGGTAGTCTTTAGGACTTTGTTGATGTTCACACCTGATTATCGTTATCAATCAACCAGTGTAATTCTTGATAATCATGGACTTGAATTTAAAGCAACTGGAGCTGTAACTAAGGATAAGGGATGGCGTAACCATTTAGCCGTAAAAAAAGAAGATAAAGAGTTACCCAATTACCAGGAAGGGCAAACTATCACTGTTGAATGCAAACTCTTAGAAGAAATGACCAAGCCACCAACACGAATTACCGAGCAAATTCTACTAAAGAAATTGTTACCTAAGTACAATTTAGGTACGTCTGCAACTCGTGATGGGATGATTGATTTAATTCAGGACAAAGGTTATGTCACTAAGAATAAGAAAACAGGACAGTTTTTCCCGACAGAACGAGGAAAACTGCTTATTCATTATCTTGATCAACTTGAGATTGCTTATACTAATCCTGAAACAACAGGAAGATGGGAAGAAGTATTAGCTCAAATCGGACAAGGAAAAATTCAAAAAGAAGCCTTCGTCAACAAAATCAAATGGGCTATCACTAAACAAATTGAAAAAGGAAAACAAATTTAAACGCCACTATCTCATATGAATAGTGGCGTTTTTTGGAAGGAGAAAAACATGGCAAATATGCAAGAATTACTTTCTCAACGCTTTGAAGCTCGAAAACAAAAATTAGTTAGTATGGATATTGTGGCGGTAGCTGAATCTTTAGGAATGAAGCTAAAACCTGGATCAAGTGGAACTTATTATTGGGAAGAGCATGATAGCTTTCATATTTATCCTAATACTAATAGTTTTAGATGGTGGTCAAGAAGTATTGGGTCAAATACTATTGACCTGGTTCAAGTGGTACGAGAAGAATTAACAGGTCAAAAACCAAGCTTTAAAGAAGTAGCAACTTTTCTTGAAACTGGTCATTTTGATAAAGTTACTGTTCAACCACCAATAAAAGAACCATTTGAATACTTTTTAGAGCGTTATGAACATTCTGATTTTAATATTGGGAGACAATATTTGAAAGAAGAACGTGGTTTGTCTGATGAAACGATTGATACCTTTTTAGCATCAGGAAATTTAGCGACAGCTACTCGTAAAAAAGGTGATTATTTTGAACCTGTTATTGTATTCAAAAGTCGTGATAATGACGGTAAAATGATTGGAGCTAGTCTTCAAGGAATTGTTGAAAATCGTGTTCAGCATCCCGAACGTGGACGCCTTAAACAGATTATGAAGAACTCAGATGGGACTGCAGGCTTTAGCTTAGATATTGGAAATCCAAAACGTTTAGTCTTTGCTGAAGCACCGATTGACTTAATGTCTTATTATGAATTACATAAAGATGAACTTCAGGATGTCAAATTAGTAGCCATGGATGGGCTTAAAAAGAGTGTTATTAGTCGTTATGTCGCTGATATGTTGACTGATGGCAAGTACTCACAAACTATGTCTAGCGAGCAAATAAGAGGTGCTTTAGATGCTTTAAATAAGACTACAAACCTTTTACAAGAGCATCCAGATATGATTACTTTAGCAGTTGATAATGATGAAGCAGGACAAAATTTTGTTAAAGGATTACAAGAGGATGGTATCCCTGTAGTGTCAGATTTACCACCACGCAAAGAAAGTCAAACAAAAATGGACTGGAACGATTATCTCAAACAGGAAGCTAAGCCTAAAGAAAGTACTGTTGATGAGACTTGGAATATTGATGATATTCAGGAACAATTGTCTCAAGAAAGTGATTTAGTCGGTACTCAAGCAGTTGATGTTATCTATATGAACGAGGTCTATTTGAACCAGGGCTATAGTCTTTCTTTAGCTGTTCATAGTAATGAAGAAGTAGAAAATCTATCGGAAGTTGCAGCTCCTTGGACACTTGAAGTTATGAAGAACGGTCAGTCACTTGGTTATCTTGCTTATGGTGAGGACTGGGGCAATGATTTTGATATTGAAGATGAGCTAGTTAATCTCGAAAATTGGGTTAAAGACAATCAAGTTACTAATCATTTATATAGTCAAAAAGATATAAATGCGTTTTTAGCTACTATGCAAGAGGTTGAATTTAAAAAGGGTGATTTTGTCCTTGAATTTGGTGGTATTTATGATTTTGGAAAGAGTCAACGTGAGCGTGAAGAATTACGTCAACACGTGATTGATTCAATGATTTCAGATATTACAGATGCTGAAACCTATTACCTTTGGCATGATGAAGAGTTAGAAAAACTAAATGCACCTGATGAAGCATTTATCAATTTTCATTATCATCTAAAAGATATTGAATATAATCAAAATGATATTCATCTTTATGTTGAAGAGTCGTCTGCTGATGGTGTTACAGGGTACCTTTCGCTTGATGGTAGTCCAATTGATACTGATAATATTGAAGATTATTTAGCTGAACAAGATTGGACGTTTGACAAAAAAGTACTATTTTTGAAGAATTTAAAGACTGCCGTTGATGAAACCTGGGACAAGGTCATTGATCACTATGATAAGCAATTTGAAGAGATTGTTGCTCAATATGGTCTATCCAATGAAAAAGAAAAGTCTCTTGAAAATCTTCAAGAGACGGAACTTTCAGAGCAACAAAAAAAGGTTGAGAACCCAATCGGGGATTTACCTGAGCAAAGTCAGGAGGCAGCACCTCTACCTAGTACTCACGAGGAGCACTCTTTGAATGAGTCGTCACCGACTCAAACTCAGTCTCAACCTTTGCTTCATTTTACCATTTCAGATCCTGAAAAGTCAATTTATAAGATTGGTTATCATCCTGTCAACAAGAAAGAGTTAAATAAATTAAACCGCTATGCAGCCCAAATCCAAGAAAATGCTACATGGTACAAAAATGAATTAGCTGATAGTAATGTCACATACTTCTATAAAAATAATGATAATTTAGAAGCTTTAAAAGTTACTTTTAAGGCAGAGCAGTATCCACATTTGGTTGGTATTTTTGCTATCGATGATGACCAAAGCGCAAGTCAAACTTTGGATGATTTAGTAGCTGGTAAAGGCGATTATCAAAATATTATGGTTGCTAATCGAGGGGCTACCTTTAGTAAAATTCAAGTATTACCTGATTTTAAAGCTGTTGTTGACTCAAATAGCTTTATTTTTGATGATTTGTCTGAAGTAGAACGTATGAATCGCCTAGACTTAGCAAAAGCTATCCGAACAGAGGATAAGGATGTTTTGATTGCTTTTAGAAACGTTGATGGGGAGTACCTTCCAGCTTCATTAATGAAAGTTACTAATAAGCTAGAATCTGAATTATCAATGGCAAATAACAAAGATGTTTTAGGTATCATTGGCGAGAAAGACGGAGAGTTTAAAGTTTTATCTGTTAATGAAGAAGTTATCAAAGATGGTGGTGAAAAAATGTTATCAATTGTAAAAAATGGACAACTTGAAGACTTATCAAATACAGTTCAAAAAGCTGAATGGGTTATTGAATTTAATGAAGCTAATTTATCAGGTAATGTAGAAATTCCTAATTTTACAGGCGCAGGTCTAACAGAAGAATTACTTGAACGTATTAAAGATTATGATTATCGTTTGTATTTAGCAAGTCTAAATGATGAAGGAGAAGGATATTATAAGTTTTACTTTAATAAAGTTCAAGATGGTAAGGTCGTTAAACAAGTACGTCTCGATGTCGGTGATGGTTTGGAAAGAAATGAAGAAATTTACAAATTTCTTGAACAAGAGCTAGCACCTGAAAAAGCTGTTAAGGTAGTCGAAAGAGAATTGACAGCTGAAGATTTTTCAAAAGTCTTAGATGCCGTTTACAATGTTGGTGCACGAGTTGGAAAAGACAACAGAAAAAACATTTCAGAAAACTTATATCCTGCTTGGGATAAATACTTTGAATATGCTGAAAGATATGACAATAATTTTGATGTTATTGTTAAGGCAGCACGAGCAGATAATCTTCTAGATGAAAACTCAGATTTTTATAAAGAAGTCTGGCTCAAAAAAATTCAAGAAGAAAATAAAAAAGTGAAAGACTCAGATGGTGATTGTCTAACAGATGATGAAGAAATTGCTTTAGGTACTAATCCTTATAGTCCAGATACGGATGGTGACGGTATTTTAGACAGCGTTGAAAAAGCCAGTGGTACCGATGCAACAAATCCATCAGATACACCTGATAGTCGAAAAGAAGAAATGACTAAACGTGATTTAACATTGTCAGAAATGATTAAAGCTAAAAATACAGCAGCTCTTAATGAACATTTACAAGAAGGTATTAAAGATTATTTTGATAGTGATAACTACAAGAACTTTCTTGAAGGAATGTCACACTTTAATAACTATTCTGTAAGAAACATTCAATTAATCAAAGCTCAATTACCAGAAGCAAGTATGGTTGCTTCATTCAACGAGTGGAAGAAGCGAAACGGTCATGTTAATAAAGGTGAAAAAGCACTTTATGTTCAAGCGCCAGTCACTGTTATCAAAAAAGATGCTGACGGTAAACCTGTCATTAATGCCGATACTGGTGAAAAAGAAACCTTTACTTACTTTAAACCTGTACCTGTTTTTGATATTAGCCAAGTTTCACCTGTAGAAGGTAAAAAATTGAATTTACCTAAAATGGGCGAAGTCATTCCTAGCCAAATTACTAAAGAGTATTATCAAAATGTTTACCGCTCATTAAGAGATATTTCTCAAAAAGAAAATGGTATCCCAATTCGTTTTAGAGAACTTGGAAAATCAGATGGTTCTTACAGTCATAAAACAAATGAAATCACAATAAAAAAAGGAATGACTTATGAACAAACTCTTTCAACGCTAATTCATGAAATGGCACATTCTGAATTACACAATAAGAAGAGTTTGACAGAACGTTTTGAAGGTAAATTGACACGTTCTTCAAAAGAACTACAAGCTGAGTCAATTGCTTATGTTGTGTCTAATCATCTAGGTTTTGATACAAGTAATGACTCATTTGCTTATCTTGCTTCCTGGTCAAAAGAATCAGATGGTTTAGAAAACCTAAAGGCTCAACTTGAAATTGTTCAAGAAGAAGCAAGTTCTCTTATGAAACGTATTGATAAACATTTAGCAAAATATCAAAACTTAACCGTTTCAAAAAATGAAAAACTAACTGAAAGTCAAAAACGAGAATTATCCAAAGCAGCAAACCCATTTTATCAAAGTTTGCAAAAAGCTAAAGAGGAAAGTAAACAGGCAACGCCTGCCAATGAAGAACAATCAAAAAAAGTCAATCGACCTACCAAGCAATAACGCAACGTAGGTCGCATAAAAAAGGACTGACTTTAAAAGTAGAAGGAGAAACAAGTTATGGTAACAGAAGAAATGATGATGACAACTGAAACATTATTGATGAGTTATTATTTTGATATGAGCGAATGGCTCGAAGGAAACAAAATTGTTAACATTGATATTATCCAAAAATCAAAAGACGAGTTATTGGATATGTTAAAATCTGACTTTGAAGAATTGTCTACAGAAGATAGCAATGATTATCTTGATGAGCTTTCAGTTAGCATTGCTACACTGGAAGAATTATCAGAAGACAATTATCAAAAGATAAAAACAGAAGTTTTTTCTTGGGAACCAAAGAAGTAAAAACTAAAAATGGTATAAGAAGGAATACTGACAATTTTCAAATTGTCAGTTTTTCTGTTGTTGCATTTTATCAAAATGCACTTATCAAAAATTGTCAAATTTGAAAAATGCACGAAGTGCCAAATAGGGGGATTGGGGATTCCCCAAAAGTGTAAAAAGTTAAAAGTCTGTTTGTGGGGGTGCCCTACAAATAGGCTTTTTTGCTTTTTATTTTCGTAAGTGGGGTACCACTTGCTAATCTTGCCAGAGTAAAAGTAGTCCTTTCTCTGAGGGGTGGCAAAGCCCTACATTTTATCATATTTTTAGAAAGGGAATCAGGACATGCCAGATAAAAAACGAAAACGTTCAGTTGAATTTAAATTAAGAGCTACTAAAGATGAAGCTAATAAAATTCGTCAACGCTTTTCTCACGCCAACAAAAAAACGTTTCAAGCATATGCTTTAGAGATGTTGCAAAATGGAAAAATAGTAACCTATGATTATTCAGAATTGCAAAAATTAAGAATAGAAGTTAATCGCATTGGTCAAAATGTCAATCAGTTAGTTCGCTATGTTAACACTTTTGATGAGATTGATAATGAACTTTTTAAAGCTTTGCAAGCTGAGATTGATGACATGAAGAAAATGCTTTTTGATGAATTTAAAACGAAAGGACATGCAAAATTAAATGGTAGTGACGAAGGTTCTTCAGATTAAAACAAGTCGCAATTTAAAACGTGCAATTGATTATATCACACGTGACAATGCAACTTTGAAATTAGATACAGAACATTTAGAAGGTGATGAAGATTATTCTTTTGAAATTGTTAATGGTCAAGTGATGAAACGATTAGTCTCTGGTCATGATTTGACAGATATATCTGATCCACAAACGATTTATGAAGATTTTATTTTATTGAAAGAGTCAGTTGATGTTTTATACAATAATGATACCTTATCAGATTTAAAAAATGACGATAGAGTTTTAGCGCATCATATCATTCAATCGTTTTCTCCGCAAGATGGTTTAATACCTGAACAAGTTAATGAGATTGGAAGAAAGACAGCTTTAGAATTAACTGGTGGTGATTATCAATTTGTAGTTGCCACACATATGGACAAAGGTCATTTACATAACCATATCATTTTTAACACAACTAACGAAGTTACGTTAAAAAAATTTCGTTGGCAAATAAATACAGCTCGTAACTTATTTCAAATTTCAAATAAGTATGCTGAATTGTATGGTGCAAAAGTTTTAGAACCAAGACTTAGAAATTCACATACAGAGTATTCTGCATGGAGACGAAAAAATAATTATCGCTTTGAGATTAAAGAACGTTTGAATTTCTTGCTAAAACACTCATTAGATATAAATGACTTTCTACAGAAAGCAAAAGCTTTAAACTTACAAATTGACACAAGTGGTAAGTACGTTAAATATATGTTAATGGATCAACCACAAGAGCGTTTTGTTCGTGATCGTACATTATCTAAAAAAGGTAAGTTCTCACTTGAAAAAATCAAAGAACAAATTGCAACAAATGAAGTTGTTTATGATTTAAACGTCATAAAGGAAAAATATGATGAAGAACAGGAAAGTAAACAAGATGATTTTGAGTTGCAAATCACAATTGAACCTTGGCAAGTGCAGCAACTTACTAGTCAATCTATTTATGTTCCAATTACTTTCGGCTTAGATCGAAAAGGAACGGTTTCTATTCCAGCAAGAATGCTTGACCAAAATGAAGATGGAACATTTACAGCTTTTGTTAAAAAGAATGATTTCTTTTATTTTTTGAATGCTGACCATTCTGAACAAAATCGTTTTATTAACGGAACAACTTTAATCAAGCAACTATCTGCTCAAAATGGTGAAATGATTTTGACTAAAAACAAAAATATTACAAATTTAGATAGATTAGTTGATGAATTTAACTTTTTGGCAATTAACAAAGTTACCAATTCAAAACAATTTGAAGAATTACAAAATCAATTTTTGGAACAATTGGATGAAACCGATAAGACTTTAGAGTTCTTGGATGAAAAGATGACTTATCTTAATAAACTAACGGGAGCTTTATCAGATTATCAAAATAATATCGTTCCTTCTGAAGTAAGTCTTGAACTTCTTGAAAAAGGTAAAATTGATAAGAATACCAAACTAGAAGAATTACAAAAAGAAATTAGAGAGCTTCAGATTGAACGTGACACGCTCAAAAAGCATAGAGATAAAATTGTAAAAGATTATGACTTTGCAAAAGAGATGAAAGAAGAGCGTGAGGAAATGGCACATAAAAATAGTAAGAAATTATGATGCTTACTTCAGGAAAAAGGTTATAATATATAAATATGAAAAACAAAAAAATTATTATACTTGTAAGTGTTATCTTAGTTGTTATTGTTCCTATCTTTATCAACCTTTCCTTTAAAGTGTATTTAGCTCCATTATTTACTGCTGAGTGGGGAGCAGGTGACTTACTTTCTTATTATGGTTCATTGTTAGGTGGTATTATTACCTTGGTTGGTGTTGTTATGACTCTGAATTATCAGACTAAACAATCAGAAGCTGATGACGCAATTAAATATAAACCAATCATAAAACTTGCTTCAGTAGAGAATACTTATCCTGAATTTATTGGTCTGCGTGAATTTTTTGTTCGTTTTCCGTTTTTATCCTTTAAAGATGATATATACAGTAAAGGTAAAAAGGCACTTTTTGAAGAGCAAATGAAGAGTGTAACCTCTTTTCATGTACTTTTAGAAAACAAGGGAAGAGGAGAGGCGGTTGATGTTTCATTAGATAGTGTAAAACTAAAAGAGGTGAGTTGGGATGACGATAGCAATCTTAGTATTGCATCAAGCCTGCCATTATCTATGGGAGATATTTTAGTTGGTGAAAAGGTAGATGTACTTATCACCATTCCTAATTATTTATTTTTAAAATCTGAAAATACCAATCAAAACCATATTTGGATAGAAGTAAGGTTATCATATAATGATATGTTTCGAAGAAATAAAAAAGAATTTGGTGTTTTGTTAGATTTCCAAATTGTTAAAAATGCACCAGCCCCTGCCCCATATCTTTATAAAGAGGGATTCTCGTACTATTCTGTTCGAACTGGTTTTGATGGGGCTTTACTGCTATAAATAGTTAAAAGGACAATTAAGTATACCTTATTGTCCTTTTTGTTTTACCTTGATTTTAAAGGATTTTTGAATAGGACAATAGAGTTAGGCAAAATAGGGGGGAAAATGGCAAAAATCGGTTATGCTAGGGTCAGTTCTGCTGATCAAAATTTAGATAGACAGTTAAAACAATTAGATAACGTTGAAAAAATTTTTCAAGAGTCAATTAGTGGAGCAAGTAGAGAGCGCCCACAATTGATTGCAATGCTTGATTATATTCGTGATGGTGATATAGTCGTTGTAACCGAATTAGAGCGACTAGGAAGAAATAATAAGGAATTAACTGAAGTTATGGATGAGATAAAATCAAAAGGAGCAACTTTAGAAGTTCTCAATCTTCCCACTCTTCGAGGTATTGAAGATGCTAATTTAAGACGTCTATTGAATAATCTGATATTAGAACTATACAAGTATCAAGCACAAGCTGAAAGAGAGCGTATTAAAGAACGTCAAGCACAAGGGATTGCTATTGCAAAAGTTCAGGGAAAATATAAAGGACGAAAGCCATTATTTTCAGCTAATGATAGCAGATTACAGCATGCTTTTAATTTGTTTCTTTCAGGAAGATCAGATAGAGATGTTGCAGAACTGACGGGGATTAATGAGCGAACGTTTAGACGTTATCGAAAAAAATATGGTATTCATAGATAGTATAGCAATAATATATGCAATGATGTTGACAAATATATTTATAATTATATATAAATATATTTATAATTATATATAAAAGTGCTATAATATATTTAGAAAATGAAACGAGGTGTAATAAATGACAAGAACACAAATAAAGTTTGAGGTAGTAGGTTCAATGAGTTTAGAGGATTTACAAAGCTTGCTAAAATCTATTTCAAGACGATATCAATTAATTCATTTGGATTTAGCTGATTTTAATCAAAGAACTAACGATTGTGAAATAACACTTGTCATTTCCTCGCAAGATCATAACGTTAAAAAGTTTAGTAACTTACAAGACTTATTAAGACAATGTCTAAAAGGTACAAGCGAATTAGATCAAATTGAAGATGATTTTGATAAAAGAAAAAAATATTGATTATAAACTTGATGCTGTCATGTTGAGTCGTGTGGTCGATGATGGAGATGAGCAAAAATTATTTGATATGCTTTTAGAAGCTAAAAGTAATCAATCTATTCAAGAATTTTCAACATATTATCTAGAATTAGAACGTTAACGAAATTTTAGGAGTTTATGATATGGAAGCAATAATTGACCTACATGGTTGCTATGTTAATCCAAAAGAAACAGTTATTACAGCTCTTAATAGGATTATCAATGAGCTTGAAGAAGAATTATCGATTTTAGAAGATAATTATGAAGATGCTAGATATGAAGAGATACAGGCAATTTCTGATTCTGAAAAGGAAGAATTAATCGAAACTGAATTAGAACTAATTAGTCAAATTGATGGTGTTAAAGATGAATTGAGAGATTTTTTTACTACTGTAGAACTTTTACAAAATTTACCGTATACCATTAAAAATTATACTCATGAAGAGGATTATCAAAAAGATAAGGGATTGCATGAAATTAATCTTTTTAGCGAAGAAAAATCAGTTTTCTACGGTGAGAAAATTATTTTTGAAACGGAGCTAAGCGATTATATTATCAATCAAATAGAGAAAAAAATAGTTCTTGATAAAACATCAATATAAATATATTTATAACAATATATATAATCATATTTATAAAAAGGTACGAATTTTAAAGGAGAAATCACATGAAAATTATTACATTTGCTGCTATCAAAGGCGGTGTGGGAAAAACAACTTTAGCATATAATTATGCTGAATGGTTAGCTGAGCAAAACTATCAGGTACTTTTAATTGATTTAGATCATCAATGTAATCTAACTCAAACGTATGATGTTTTTGAAAGTGAGGGGACTGTTGTTAATATCTTTAAACGAAAAGATGACGTTGCTATTCATCATCTTAAAGATAATATTGATTTAATCCCAGGGTATATCCGCTTAGATAGTCTTGAGAAAGAACTTGAAACTAAAAATTACAAAGATATGTTGCTTTACATGTGGTTAGAAGACAATTATGAGCCTAAAAATCTTGGTAAATATGACTTTATTTTAATTGATTGTCATCCTGATTTTTCAACGGCAACACGTAATGCTGTCGTAGTAAGTCACGCTGTTTTAAGTCCTGTTGTTCCGTCAAAATTTGGCTATTCAGCAACATTTAATATTCAAGAACGTCTAGAAGAGTTTAAAGCTGAAACATTTGATTTTAAAACTCGTAAAAGTTATGTTACAGCCGATTTATATTTTTTAGGAAATATGATAAAGCACAACACTAATTCTTCAAGAGAACTTGTAAAACAACTTCAAGACAATGATAATGTTTTATCAACTATCCCTTACAAGGAATTGTTCAATCGCTCAACACTAGACAAAGTGTCTCTTTCAGAGATGAAAGAAGATAAAGTACTATATCAAAAACATAAAAAATTCTTTGATAACATGGACTGTACATTCAGAACAATTACTGATAAAATATCAATATAAATATATTTGCATTGGTATTTATAATTATATTTATAAATATAATTATATTGAGTATAAAGGAGAGAAATATGGCATTTGATAATAACCAAGACAAAATTAGCAATCTTTTAAAATCAACTGACAACACAACTAAACATAACACTAATTCAAATTTTGAGTTTGAAAGAACTAAACAATTTATGTTTTCGTTACAACCATCTGTACGAGAAAAAATTACACAAATTGCTCATAATCGTGGTTATCGATCTGCATCATCATTTCTAAATGATTATTTTAAAAACTTCGAGTTATAAATATCGTTATATTTATAATTGTATATAAAACGATATATATAGTTATAGATATATTTACACATATATTTATATTGAATGTTATAAATATGAATATACTGCCCATTAAAGGAGAATAATCATGGATTTAATTACAAGACTTAAAGTTGAACGAGATGGCAGGGTTCATGGTGGCATTTATGATATTACTCAGAAGCATTTTGCTTATAATTCAAATAAAATTGAAGGCAGTCGTCTAACTGAAGAGCAAACTAGTTTCATTTATGAGACAAAAACAATCGCAAATATTGGTGGAACAGGCATCAAAATTGATGATTTGGTTGAAACTAACAATCATTTTAAATGTTTTGACTATATCATTAATACAGTTGATGAGCAGCTAACAGAAGACTATGTTAAAAAACTACATAGCATTTTAAAAGCTGGAACAAGTTCAGAATATAATGAATATGCACCAGTTGGGCGTTATAAGGTGTTTGAAAATGAAGTAGGGCAGATTGCCACAGCGGCTGTTGACCAAGTTGAAGAAACTATGTATTCACTTCTTTTAGGGTATAATTTCAAAAAAGAAAAAGACTTATCTTACTTAGCATCATTTCATGCACGTTTTGAACAAATTCATCCGTTCGCTGATGGGAATGGTCGTGTAGGACGTTTACTCCTCTACAAGGAATGCTTAAAAGAAGGAATAACTCCATTCATTGTTGATGACACCAGAAAAGCTGATTATTACAATGCATTAGAACAATTTCAAGTTTATGATAATCATCAACCCCTAATTGATTATTTTGCTAGCGAACAAAAATTTTATGCAAATTACCTTAAAAACAAAGGATTTGTAGGGAAAATAAACGATAGCAAAGACAGAGATGTTATCAATAAAAAAAGTAAAAGTGCTGATGATAGCCATAAAAAGCCAAATAAAACAAAAGTTTTTTTGTTATAATTATGTTTATAAAAATAATTATAATTATATATATAATTATAATTATAAACATAGTTATATTTAAAAGCTCTTCATTGCCATGGGGAGTTTTTTGTGTGATAGTTTATCCAAAATTAGGTAAAATATCTGTATGACAGGTATGAGATTTGATGAAAAGGGTTTTGTTGTTGAATTAGAAGATAAACGTAAATATGACTTTTTAAAAAGAGTTGAAACGTATGATGCAAATATTGCTTCATCAATGCGGATAGCTGGATACAAACGTATCAATCAAACAGAGAGAACGGTTGCTTTTACTTTTGGAGAAGTAACTTTTTCTAGGTCTCGCTGGAGAAAAGGAAGTAAAACACGTTGTCCTGTTGATGAATGGCTAGGACTCAAAAAGTACATGCGTTTTTCTCCTGAATTGGTTTGCCATGTAGCTAAAATGGCTACAGTAATGTCATATCGTCAAGTGTGTCATTTTGTTAAAGAGTTTTATCATCTTGAGATTACTAAGGATACTGTTTTAAAAGCCGTTAAGCGAGCTGGGGATTTGCTATCTGAAAAAGAAAAATTTCGCTTTTGGCTAGAGGAAGAACCGACCAAGAAAATTAATCCAAAAATCCTTTATATTGAAGGCGATGGCGTGATGGTGAAATCATCAGATTCTGCTAGAGATGACAAAAGAAATGTTGATTTAGCACACTTTCTTCTTCACACAGGTTCTAAAAAAATTGCTAAAAATCGTTATGTTTTGGAAAATAAGCATGAGATAATTCACACAAATTATGAAAAGGCAAAAGAAGAATTACTAGACTATTTGTATAATCATTACGAGATTACAGATGAGACGATATTAATCACTAATTCTGATAATGGTAAAGGCTATACTCCAAAAGTTTTTCAAGAAATCAAAAAAGCGCTTGGCATTAAAATACACGAGCACTTTTGGGATGCTTATCATCTAAACGAAAAGATAAAAATATTTTTTAAAAAATATCCAGCCGAGTTAAAAGAACTAGCTTTTCGGGCAATCAATAGCCATAAAAGGGAATTGATGAAAACCATTCTTGACACCGTAGAGTCTTTAATTGCTGATGGAGATGATGAAGAATACTATAATTATTTTAATTTTCGCCGAAAAATTCTTAATAATTTCAAATACACAAAGCCTGCTAAATTAAGAAATTTATCAGCCAAAGGAATAGGTGTCATGGAGAGTCAGCATCGAAAAATTACCTATCGGATGAAGCATAGAGGAATGTACTGGTCATTAAAAGGTGCTTATACAATGTCCAGGTTAATTATTTTAGAGAGGATTAATTTTGTTGATGATCTATTTTTTGGTGATTGGCGAAAAGAGTATCAATACTATCAAAATCAGCGTTTAAGCGTTGGTTATCTTAAAGAAATAAAGGCAGAAACAATTATCAAAACGAGAAAAATCTTTCAACGTGCTGGTAAATTTGCTTCTCTTGACCGCCAAAAATTTAAGTATTAAAAACTTTAAAATTTTTTGGATTTTAAGGCTTTTTTAAGCTGTTTTCGTTTGCATTTTTCTGACAATTTTGTTATAATATAATCATAGAAAATCAAAAAAGGAGCAGAAGCTGGAACTTCTACTCCACCGATTAAGACAAATCTCCACTTTGCTTAATCAGTCTGAAGTTATTGTAACACGAAAAAGCCAATAAAGTCAAGACTGAAGCAAGGAAACCTTTGTTTCGGTATTTTTTTTGAAAAAAATTCAACAGAGAAATCTCTTGATTTATAGGCTTGATGATTATTCTCAAAAAAATAGACACAAACAAAACCAAGTAGTCCTTGACAGCTTTCTATTCTTATTATAAAATAGTATGGTATGTTTAGTAACTGATCAAATATAGCCGGCTAAACGAATACGAAAATCTATGAGGAGGTATTCATCGTGAAACGTACTTATCAACCAAGTAAAATCCGTCGTCAACGTAAACACGGATTCCGTCACCGTATGTCAACTAAAAACGGACGTCGCGTGCTTGCTGCTCGCCGTCGTAAAGGACGTAAAGTTTTATCTGCTTAATTGATAGAATATAAAAAGTCACCGTCAGTGCTCGAGTCTGACGGTTTTTTATTTTCTTGAAAATCAGTCTTATTTTTTGGGTGTTCATGAAAAAGATGATCTAATAAGATTTTGTTATAGCGAAATTTCTTGAAAACACACTTATGGTAGAAGAAAGTTTTTCAGTTCCGATAAAAGAGGTTCAACTATTTATTGAAATAAAAAATATCATGAGCGTTACTGTTTCAAAATGCACAGTCATATTGAAAATCCGTATGGTAATGATAACGGTAACGTTGTGTACAGCTATCAAGCCTCTAATAGTGAAATGGACGACACCTTGCCGTTGAGGGATTGACAGAGAATTTGTTTCATCTGGCTGAAATCGAAAAATCTTGTCAATTGATGGCCAATGAAATTGAAAAAACACGCCGTCGTGTCAATGGTTTGGAATACACAACCATTCGTTATATCGAACTAAAAATCGAAGAAGCAGAACGCGCTAACCTAATCCGCATTATGAAAGTTAAATAAAACAAAAAGTGTCTTTTAGACGCTTTTTTGTTAGGTTAAATTTGTAATCGAATTCTTTTACTTATAGGCTGTAAGGTGATAAACTATAGGTAATTTAAGGGCAGGAGGAAATAATATGTCTGAAAAAAAATATGATGCAAAATTAGAACAAGTCAAAGGAAATCTTAAAAAAGGTTTTGGAAAAGTAACAGGTGATAAGGAACTAGAAACAGAAGGTCTTGCCGAAAAGACTATCGCCAAAGGAAAAGAATTAGTCAGTGATGTCAAAGAAAGCGCGGAAGGTGCTATTGAAGGTGTCAAAAAAGCTCTTCATAAAGATAACTAAATACGACTATCTCTCTAGGATGACTACCTAGAGGGATTTTTTATTTTCATATTTGAAAATGGCTAGTAATTATGATAGAAAGTGATATAATAATATTTGTAAGCGCTTTAAATCAAACGATTAATCATCATTTTTGGGAGGCTACGATGTTTAAAGAAATTTGGGCATATATTAGGATAGTTGATTTGTTACTTGCTATTTTGTTGGTACTGGATAGAGGTGTTAAAAGCATTCTAGTGCTTGCGATAGCTATTTTTATCATTTCTGCTGCTGTGCAGTTTATGATGTCTTATAAACGCTTAAAATTCACAGCGCATCCGTAACATTTATTGTAGAGGTAGAATAAAAAACATAGATTAAGTCTTGGACATTGTGTCCGAGGCTTTTTGCTTTTGCTAAAAATCACGTGTGATACTAAAATAATTTCTTACAATTCTGTAAGAGTTTGTGGTGAAAATTTGGTTAAACTGAACTTTAGAGGAATTGCCACAAATTTGCCCTAGTTTTGCAACAATTTGCCCAAGATTTCTCCAGTGAATTTGATTATACTGATTTAGTATGAGGAGCAAGTCATGAAAGAAATAAGTCAATTTATCCTAAAGACATTATTTTATGTGTTGATTTTTTTAGCATTAATTTACTTTTTCAGTTATCTTGGGCGTGGTCAGGGTAACTTCATCTACAACGAATTTTAGAAAGGTAAGTTTTCATGTTACACGATATGATTGAAAGAATTGAGCATTTTGCACAAGTACAAGCTGATTTTCCTGTCTATAATATTCTGGGAGATGTTCACACTTATGGTGATTTAAAGGCTGATTCAGATGCCTTGGCAACCTATATTGATTTTTTGAAAATCGAGGAAAAGTCGCCAGTTTTGGTTTTTGGCGGTCAAGAATATGAAATGTTAGTCAGTTTTGTTGGGCTGACAAAGTCAGGTCATGCTTATATTCCAGTTGACCAACACTCAGCTCTTGAGAGAATTGAAGCTATTTTGGCAATAGCAGAGCCAAGCTTGATTATTGCCGTTGGTGATCTTCCTTTGGAAATTACACACATTCCTATCATTAAATCTGCAGAGCTCAAGACTATTTTTGCTCAACAATCAGATTATCATATCACACATTCTGTCAAAGGTGATGATAATTATTATATTATTTTCACATCTGGCACAACGGGTCAGCCAAAGGGCGTGCAAATTTCGCATGATAATTTGCTTAGTTTTACCAATTGGATGATTGAAGCAGAGGCTTTTTCTGTTCCGCAGCGCCCACAAATGCTGGCGCAGCCACCGTATTCATTTGATTTGTCGGTCATGTACTGGGCACCGACTTTAGCATTGGGTGGCACGCTTTTTGCGCTTCCAAAAGAGTTGACAACAGACTTTCAACGTCTTTTTATGACGATTAATCAATTGCCGATTGGTGTTTGGACATCAACGCCTTCTTTTGTTGATATGGCAATGTTATCAAATGATTTTAATCATGAAACCTTACCCAACTTGACGCATTTTTATTTTGACGGCGAAGAATTAACGGTGAAAACCGCTCAAAAATTGCGCAGTCGTTTCCCAAAAGCTCGCATTGTTAATGCTTATGGTCCAACGGAGGCGACCGTGGCTCTTTCTGCGGTAGCTATCACAGATGAGATGTTAGCGACTTGCAAGCGTCTGCCAATTGGTTACACCAAAGCCGATTCTCCCACTTTTGTCATCGATGAAAATGGCAATCCTTTGCCAAATGGAGAACAAGGCGAAATCATCGTATCCGGTCCAGCTGTTTCTAAAGGTTACCTCAACAATCCAGAACGCACGCAAGCTGCTTTCTTCGAATTCAATGGTTTGCCAGCCTATCACACAGGTGACTTAGGTATCATGACTGACCGCGGTATGCTTCTTTACGGTGGGCGCATGGATTTTCAAATAAAATTCAACGGCTACCGTATCGAGCTTGAGGAAGTCTCACAAAATCTGAATAAATCAACCTATATCAAGTCGGCTGTGGCTGTCCCGCGTTACAACAAAGACTACAAAGTACAAAATCTGCTGGCTTACGTTGTTTTAAAAGACGGTGTTGCAGAGCAATTTGAGCGTCAACTGGACATTACTAAGGTAATCAAAGAAGAACTCAAAGACATCATGATGGATTACATGATGCCGTCTAAATTCCTCTATCGTGACAGCTTACCACTCACACCGAATGGAAAAATCGATATTAAAGGCTTGATGAACGAGGTAAATCGCCGATGAGTGAGTTTCTTCAGCAATTACCGCATTTAGAAGCTTATGGCAATCCGCAATATTTTCTGTATTTGATTGTGGCTGTGCTTCCCATTTTCATCGGATTATTTTTCAAGAAACGCTTTCCGCTGTATGAAGCTTTGGTTAGCCTAGCTTTCATTATTTTGATGTTAACAGGAAAAACGGCTAATCAGCTTGTGTCGTTGTTAGCTTATGTCGTTTGGCAAGTAATTCTCGTCTTTTCCTACAAGATTTACCGAAAACGTCATAATCATAAATGGATTTTCTATCTTTGGGTGTTTTTGTCTATTTTGCCATTAGCTTGGACCAAGCTGACACCCTTGATGACCATTGATAATCACCAATCACTTTTTGGTTTTTTAGGAATTTCTTACCTGACTTTTCGTGCGGTTGGTATGATTATGGAAATGCGAGACGGCGTGCTGAGTGAATTTACCATGTGGGAATTCTTGCGTTTCTTGCTTTTCATGCCGACATTTTCAAGTGGTCCGATTGACCGTTTCAAACGGTTTAATGAAGATTACGAGAATATTCCTGAAAAAGCTGAGCTTCTGAATATGTTAGAAGAAAGCGTGCATTACTTGATGTTTGGTTTTCTTTACAAATTCATTTTGGCTTATGTTTTTGGTAGCTTGCTATTGCCACAGCTAAAAGAGTGTGCCCTGCAAATGGGTGGTGTGTTTAACATTGCAACGCTTGGTGTCATGTATGCTTATGGGTTTGATTTGTTCTTTGACTTTGCAGGTTATAGCATGTTTGCCCTTGCTATTTCTAATCTTATGGGCGTTAAGAGCCCTGTTAACTTCAATCAACCTTTTAAATCACGTGATTTAAAGGAATTCTGGAATCGTTGGCACATGAGTTTGTCATTTTGGTTCCGTGATTTTGTTTTTATGCGTTTGGTCAAGGTTTTAGTTAAACACAAAGTTTTTAAAAATCGAAACGTCACCTCAAGTGTTGCCTACATTGCCAATATGCTAATCATGGGCTTTTGGCATGGATTGACTTGGTATTATATCACTTACGGTCTTTTTCATGGTATTGGGCTTGTGATTAACGATGCTTGGGTGCGAAAGAAGAAAAAGATTAATCGAGAGCGTAAGGCGCAAGATTTGCCACCTTTGCCAGATAACAAATGGACTCAGGCACTTGGTGTTTTTATCACATTTAACGTTGTGATGTTGTCATTTTTACTATTTTCAGGTTTCTTAGACCAGTTGTGGTTTCCAAAAACAGTTGGGAAATAAACCGTTTCAGATTTAAAAGGAGTTTATCACATGGATATTAAAACAGATGTATTAGCGATTATTGATGACCTTTTCATGGAAGATGTTTCTGACATGATGGACGAAGATTTATTTGATGCGGGTGTGCTAGATAGCATGGGAACGGTAGAACTCATTGTGGAATTGGAAAGTCATTTTGACATTGATATTCCGATTTCAGAATTTGGGCGTAATGACTGGAACACAGCTAATAAAATCATTGCAGGAATAGAGGAGCTTTGCCATGTTTAAGCGCCTCTGGCAGATTTTAGGACCAGTTGTCTGTGCTGTACTGATTGTTCTTTTGGTTTTTATCTGTGTTCCAACAGCTAATCAAAAGCATGATTTAAAAGCTGAGAAAAAAGATGCGGTCTCATTAAGCAAAACGAGTTTTAAGAGTAAATATAAAAAGGTACGTGCTTTAACAGATGCTAAGCACCGTTTTGTGCCCTTTTTTGGCTCTAGCGAATGGCTGCGCTTTGATAAAATGCATCCGTCTGTCTTGGCAGAAAAATATCATCGCAACTATACGCCTTATTTACTCGGACAACGTGGCTCGGCTTCACTAACGCATTATTTTGGTATTCAGCAGATTAATAAAGAACTCAAAAATAAACAAGCTGTTTATGTAATTTCACCACAATGGTTTACATCTAAGGGAGCGAGCGCTAGCGCTTTTCAAGAATATTTTAGCAGCGGACAAGCGATTGATTTCCTAAAACATCAAAACGGCAGTGTTTATGACCGCTACGCTGCTAAACGCTTTTTGAAAATGTACCCTGACTCTTCTTTTAAGGATATGATGGAAAATGTTGCGGCAGGAAAATCGTTGACTGCCTCTGACAATGAAAATCTCAACACGCAACAGATGATTTTCCAGAAAGAAGATGCTCTTTTTAGCCAAATCCCTATGTTTGACAATTACGACAGCAAGATTAAACCGCAAGCTAAGAAATTGCCAGCTTGTTTTTCTTACAGCAAACTCGGTGGCATAGCTATTGCTGACGGAAAAAAACGAAGTAGTAATAATACCTTTGATATCGACAACACTTTTTTTGACACACGTCTTAAAGCGCAACTCAAACGATTAAAACAGTCTCAAACAAAATTTAATTACTTAAACTCTCCAGAATACAATGATTTACAACTAGTGCTCAGTCAATTTGCACAGGACAATACCAATGTTCTCTTTGTTATCCCACCAGTCAACAGAAAATGGGCAAATTATACTGGTCTTAATCAAGCTATGTACCAAAAAACAGTCGCTAAGATAAAGTATCAATTACAAAGCCAAGGCTTTACCAATATTGCTGATTTTTCAAAAGATGGCGACAAACCTTTCTTTATGCAAGATACTATTCACATGGGGTGGACTGGCTGGTTAGCCATGGACAAAGTTGTTAATCCGTTTCTAAGTCAGAAACAAGCCACACCAAGTTATCACTTAAATGACCAATTTTTAACGAAAGTTTGGGCAAGCTACGACGGCTCTGTTCAGCAGTTTAATGCAAATTCTTAAAAAAATTCCTTGTCATAATCGGCAAGGAATTTTAATATTTCTGTTGTTGAATTTTCATATTTGAAAATTTCTGAAAATAGTATCTTTTGGGAGTACAATATCCTTGTGAGCGCTTTATGGATCGAAAATCATTACATTTTAGTAACTTTTCTTGGGTAATAAATGTCGTTACATGGTCAGGTTTAACGGGCATGGTTGCGACAAACCCAACCAATGGTGGTGACGCCCAAGTCAACGGCGTTTCTTATAACAATATTTTCGACTGGCTAAACGCTCAAAACGCAACCAATTAATCACCCCCCTCCTTATAGGATTTATAAGGAGGGGTTAGTGTTTATAAAGTTATTATCATTTTGCTAAGGAAAGTCCACTAAGAAATTTTTTCGATTAGGCGGACCAAATCTTTGGCTTCTTTTGAGAGGATAGCATGTCGTGAATGGGCGTAGCTGACGTAGAAAGAGATACGGTCTTGCTCAGCCAGAGGCACTTTAACCAATTGGTCAGAACCTGACGTTAGCGCAATATCAGACAGCAATGAAATGCCCATGTTTTCCGAAACCATTTGCTTAATCACCGAAACATCATCGATTTTAAACAAAATTGAAGCTTGGTCATGGTAACGATGATTGAGCTGATTAAAAGCGGTTAGGTGGATATTATGCTCATCTAACAAGATAAATTTTTCGTAAAGAATATCCTGAAAAGACAGTTCTTTCTGGTTTGCCAAAGGGTGTTTTGGAGAAAGAATGACATAAAAATCTTTTTTAAACAGCGGATGAATAATCAACTGGTCATTTTTGAGCGGCGCTAGCGAACCCAACAGACTGAAATCCAATTCTCCATCTAGCAATTTCATCATTAAACTATTAGAGCCACCACGCACAGCCTTAACTTGTGAAAATGGGGCGATACTTTCATTTTTGTGAAGGAGTTCCGTCAGCAAATAATTGCAGATAATCGGTGGCAATCCAACAGCCATCATAGGATCGAGTGACTGATGCACCTCGTTGACCGCTGTCTTTATTTGAAGTAGAACATCTTCAACATGGCTTTGAAAAATATCACCTTGCAAAGTAAGTGCTGCTGAGCGATGTGACGGGTCTTTGATGACCAAATCACAGCCTAATTCTTTTTCGAGCCGTTTAATAGCATAAGTAATTGTCGGTTGACTAACTTGAAAATACTGTGCAGCAGCGGTATAAGATTTTAGCTTTGCTAATTGGTAAAAATATTCTAAATCTCGTAAATTCATTCAGACCTCCTTGCTTTATTTTACCATAATCTTTTAAAACTTATTATAAATAATATTTATTAAAACTAAGGTGTTTGACTATAAGAACTGGAACAGTTTATAATGACCCGCGTAAGAAATTTCATCTTATTTAAATACATCTTTAGGAGGATACGTCATGCGTGGACATGATATTTTAAACAACCCATTCTTAAACAAGGGTACTGCTTTTACCATGGAAGAACGTAAAGAACTAGGATTGCTTGGTATTTTACCACCTTACGTTCAAACAATCGAAGAACAAGCTGAACAAGCTTATCAACATTTCTTGCGTAAACCATCAAATCTTGAAAAACGCCATTTCTTAATGGAAATTTTCAATACAAACCGTACGCTTTTCTACTACCTATTCAACCAACACATCGTTGAATTTAACCCAATCGTGTATGACCCGGTTATCGCTGAAACAATTGAAGAATATAGCGAATTGTATGTTGCCCCACAATACGCTGCTTACCTTGATATTAATCACCCAGAAAACATCGAAGAAACACTAAAAAATGCTGCTGGTGACCGTGACATTCGTTTAATCGTTGTGACAGATGCCGAAGGAATTCTTGGTATTGGTGACTGGGGTGTCCAAGGTGTGGATATTTCTGTTGGTAAATTGATGATTTACACAGCTGCTGCTGGTATTGACCCTGCTTCAGTTATGCCACTTGTTATCGATGCTGGTACAAACCGTAAAGAACTTTTGGAAAATCCAATGTATCTTGGGAACCGTCACGAACGTGTTACTGGTGATAAATACTATGAATTTATCGACAAATTCGTTCAAACTGCTGAAAATATGTTCCCTAAATTGTACCTTCACTGGGAAGACTTCGGTCGTTCAAATGCTGCCAACATTCTTAACAAATACAAAAAAGAAATTCCAACATTTAACGATGACATTCAAGGAACTGGTATCGTTGTTCTTGGCGGTATCTTTGGTGCTATGGACATCACAGGTGAAAAATTAACTGACCAAGTTTACCTTTGCTACGGTGGTGGTTCTGCTGGTGCTGGTATTGCTGACCGTGTTCACGCTGAAATGGTTTCAGAAGGACTTTCATCAGAAGAAGCTTACAAACATTTCTTCATGATTGACAAACAAGGTCTCCTTTTTGACGATATGGAAGATTTGACACCTGCCCAAAAACCATTTGCTAAAAAACGTGAAGATTTTGCAAATTGCGGTGATATGACTAAACTTCTTGACGTTATCAAAGCTGTTAAACCAACAATATTGGTGGGAACATCAACAGATGCTGGTGCTTTCACTAAAGAAGTCGTTGAAGCAATGTGCGAAAACACTGAACGCCCAGTTATCTTCCCAATTTCTAACCCAACTAAGAAATTAGAAGCAACTGCCAAACAAGTTATCGAATGGTCAGACGGTAAAGCCTTCGTTGCGACTGGTGTGCCTTCAGGTACAGTAAGCTACAAAGGTGTTGATTACCAAATTGGTCAAGCAAACAACGCCCTAATCTACCCAGGTCTTGGTCTTGGTATGTTGGCTTCTGAAGCATCACTTCTTACAGATGAAATGATTGGTGCTGCAGCTCACTCACTTAGTGGTCTTGTAGATCCAGGTCAACCAGGAGCACCTGTTCTTCCTCCATTCCAATACGTTGCTGAAGTGTCAATCAAAGTTGCGGAAGCTGTTGCTAAAAAAGCTCAAGAACAAGGCTTAGCTCAAGCTGAAGAAAAAGACATGGCTAAAGCTGTTCGCGAGCTTAAATGGTATCCAAAATATTAGTTTAGGAGGATAACCATTCGTATGAAAAAGTTATCTAATATCAAAATCGCGGGGCTTTCTCTTCCGCTTTATACGGCTCTGGTTATTATTTTAGCTGTTGTTATTGCAATGGGGAAACTACCGCTTAACATGGTTGGAATCACTTTCATGTTGGTCGTTTTAGGACATCTTTTCTATTTCCTTGGTGAACGATTACCATTTTGGAATACTTACCTTGGTGGTGGGTCAGTCTTTACCTTGCTGTTAGCCGCAATCTTAGCTTCAACAGGGTTGATTCCAAAATCAGTTGTCTCAGCCACTTCTAGTTTTATGAGTGATTGGGGCTTTCTAGATTTTTATATTGCAGCGCTTATTTGTGGCTCAATTCTAGGAATGAACCGCAAACTTTTGGTGAAAGCCTCTGCTAAATTCATTCCTGTCGCTCTTTTATCAATGGTTATCGGTTTCTTTGCCACTGGTGCTGTTGGAGCTTGGCTTGGTCAAGGCTTTGGACATTCTGTCATGTACATTTCATTTGCCCAAATGGCAGGAGGGATGGGTGCAGGAATCGTGCCATTATCTAAAATCTATGCGGCTGGATTGCACACAGATGCCTCATCAATCTTGTCACAATTAGCCCCAGCAACCACGCTAGGAAATATCTTTGCCATTATCGGTGCCATTGTGTTGGCGCGTGGATTTGCTAACACCAAATTCAATGGGAATGGTGTGCTCATTCCTGTTGATAAAGACGATTTGAAAAAATCTGAAGCTCCGCTTGACCCTACAAAAATCGGTGTCGGAATGATGCTTGCCTTTGCCCTTTTCCTTATCGGCGTTATCTTAAATGCCTTTATTCCAAAAGTGCACAGCTATGCCTTTATGATTATTATTGTCTTTGTTCTCAAAGCGCTTGATATTGTACCAAAACCATTAGAAGAAGCAGTGGTCATGTTTAATCGTGTGATTATGACTAACTTGACACACGCTGTTTTGGCAGGTATCGGGCTTTCAATGATCGATTTGAGTTCTTTAGCGCAAGCCATGACATGGCAATTTGTCCTTATCAGTTTAACATCTGTTGTGTCAATGGGACTTGCTAGCTGGATTTTGGGACAAGTTCTCGGTATGTATCCAGTCGAAACAGCTATCGGTGCTGGGATGATTAACAATTCCATGGGCGGTACAGGAAATATCGCTGTACTTTCTGCGGCAGACCGCATGGAAATGATTGCCTTTGCCCAAATGGCAAATCGTCTAGGTGGTGCAATTGTCCTCATTTTAGGAGGAATCCTCATCCAATTTTTACATTAATTCAACAACTTCTGGAAAAATATTCAACCTTGTTCTTTGGCAAGATTGAATATTTTTTAGATGATATAAGAACCATGTAAGCTATCTGTAGTGAGTTGAAAAATGACTAGAACTTTCTAGTCATTTTTTTAAGCTCTAAATTTTGATCAACTTATTTTTAAATAATACTTGACACCGTAATTTAATTAAGTTATATTAAATATAAAATTAAGCACGCTTAATTTTGCGAATATAAATATTTTAAGGGGAGTTCTATAATGAAAAAGATAACATCACTCATATGTTTATTACTAATAATATGTATTTTGGGAGCATGTGCTACTACAAAGACATCAGAAAAGAGTAAGTTAAATGTTGTTGTGACTAATTCTATATTAGCTGATATTACTCAAAACATTGGTAAGGATAAAATAAACCTACACAGTATTGTTCCTATCGGTCAGGATCCACATGAATATGAGCCACTTCCTGAAGATGTTAAAAAAACAACAAATTCAGATATTATTTTTTATAACGGTATCAATTTAGAGACTGGTGGAAATGCATGGTTCACCAAATTAGTTAAAAATGCTCATAAAGAGGCTAATAAAGACTATTTTGCGGTAAGCGATGGTATTGATGTCATATATCTTGAGGGAAAGAATGACTTAGGAAAAGAAGATCCACATGCATGGTTAAATTTAGAAAACGGTATTATTTATGCAAAAAACATTGCGAAACAATTGATAGCTAAAGATCCTAAAAATAAAGAATTTTATACCAAAAATCTTACCAGCTATATTAATAAACTTGATAAATTAGATCAGGAAGCTAAGCAAAAATTTTCAAAAATCCCAGAAAATAAAAAATTAATTGTTACAAGTGAAGGATGTTTTAAATATTTTTCTAAAGCGTATGGCGTGCCATCAGCCTATATTTGGGAAATTAATACTGAGGAAGAAGGAACACCTGAGCAGACTACTAGCTTAGTTAGGAAATTAAAAGAAGGACCAACGCCGTCAGCATTATTTGTGGAGTCAAGTGTTGATGACCGTCCAATGAAAACAATTTCTAAAGAAACAGGAATTAGTATCTATTCAAAAATTTTTACGGATTCTATTGCTAATAAAGGTGAAGAAGGGGACAGCTATTATAGTATGATGAAGTGGAATTTAGATAAAATAGCCGAAGGATTATCTCAGTGATGATATGTATGATAAAGTTGGTGAAACTATGAAAGGAGACAAATGATAGAGATACAAGGATTAAATGTTATTTATAATAATGATTATCAAGCCTTAGCTAATGTGTCAATTACTTTAGAAGAAGGAAATATTATTGGTGTTATTGGACCAAATGGTGCAGGGAAATCAACTTTTATGAAAGCACTATTAGGGTTGGTTTCTTGTACAGGAATGATTACTATTTCACACGAAAGAGTTAATAGTTTACGTGGGAAAGTGGCTTATGTTGAGCAAAAAAGTCATGTTGACTATCATTTTCCTATTACTGTTAAGGAGTGCGTATCCCTTGGTACTTATCAACGAGTTGGACTTTTTCGACATTTAAGGAAAAAAGAGTGGAGAAAGGTTGAGAATGTTTTAAGGCAAGTAAAGTTAGAAGAATTTAGTAATCACCCTATTTCCACTTTATCTGGAGGACAATTTCAACGAATGTTAATTGCTCGATGTTTGATTCAAGAGCAAGATATTCTTTTTCTAGATGAACCGTTTGTTGGGATAGACCTGGTGAGTGAACAAATTATTATGAATTTATTGCAATCACTAAGAAGAGAGGGAAAAACGATTGTGATTGTTCATCATGATTTAAGTAAGGTATCGGATTACTTTGATAAAGTAGTCATTTTGAATAAAAAGTTGGTAGGCTATGGGAACGTAGCTACTACTTTTACTCCTGATGCTTTAAAAAAAGCTTATGGGGATTCGATTGTTGTATTATAAGAGGGTATTTATGGAATTTATTAACGATTTAATGACCTATCATTTTTTACAAAATGCTTTGGTAACGGCTGTTGTTATTGGAATTGTTTCAGGAGCTATTGGCTGTTTTATTATTTTACGTTCAATGTCACTGATGGGAGATGCAATCTCACATGCAGTATTACCCGGAGTAGCTATATCTTTTATTTTAGGAATTAACTTTTTTATTGGAGCAGTTATTTTCGGTATGTTAGCTTCTTTCATCATAACTTTTATTAAAGAAAATAGTGTTATTAAAGGGGATACAGCTATTGGTATTACGTTTTCTTCTTTTCTAGCGTTGGGTGTTATTCTGATAGGAGTAGCCAATAGTTCAACAGACCTCTTTCATATTCTATTTGGAAATCTTTTAGCCGTACAAGATAGTGATAAATGGGTTACTATAGTTATTTCAGGAATTGTAATAGGGTTTCTTATTATTTTTTTCAAAGAATTGTTAGTAACCTCTTTTGATCCAATTTTAGCGGAATCAATGGGGATGAATGTCAAATTTTTTCACTATCTTTTGATGGTACTATTAACTTTAGTTTCTGTAACAGCGATGCAGAGCGTAGGGACTATTTTAATTGTAGCAATGCTGATTACCCCCGCAGCAACAGCCTATCTTTATGTGAATAGTCTTAAGGCGATGGTACTCCTATCATCAGGAATTGGAGCGATTACTTCGATTATAGGGTTATTTTTAGGCTACACGTTTAATATAGCAGTAGGCTCTAGTATCGTTTTAACCTCAGCCTTTATCTTCTTAGTTAGCTTTTTCATATCTCCAAAACAATCTTTTATGAAGTGACATTAGGTAAACAATGTATCCTAATAGAAATTAAAACCTATTTTATTGTAAAAGTCTAAACGCTTAAATATCTGGAATATGAAGAAATACGTTTGTATGTGCTAATAGTAATAAAGATATTAATACTATCAGTTCAGAAATACTTTATTTTTAAAATTACCAAGTACTGTCAGCTAGTTGATAACCATAGTTGTAGTATAGAGCGTAGACAAACCCTCTCAGCAGTATAAATATTGTAAATTTAGAGTGTGTCTACCGATTTTAACAAATTCTTAAAAATGCTGATATAACGGCGTTTCTAAGAGTTTTTATTTTTTAACAAAAAGAAAAAAGATTGAAGAAAAATATCCAAAATGGACTTTTCTTCAATCTGACAGTTACTAATAAGTACCTGTTTTGTACGCTATAAAAGCTGTATTTTCTACTAGCTTTCCTCGTAAAATAGATTCTATATCTCTATAATTTGGTCAAATAGTGCTCTATTTTCGTCATAGAGATGATGAGTAACCATGATAACTGTTAGTTCTTTGGTCTGAAGCAGACGTCGTTCAATATTAATAGCGGTCGTTTTGTCTAGGTTTGAAGCACCCTCGTCCATGATGAGTATTGGTTTGTTACCAATTAATTCACGGGCAATAGAGATTCTTGTTCTTTGTTCACCAGACAAGTTATCGTTGTAGATTTGATTCAAACGTCCTTCAATAAAGTTGTCCACATGTGACAGTGATAAAGCTTTTTCAAACTGCTCTTGTGATATTGTTTTGAGTATGAATGGCTTTCATGCCTTTCCAGATAAAAGCCAAGCTTTTCAAGAGATATGGCGCGTGGTGAAGCCTGGTGGTAAATTTATTGCTTGTTTCTATATCAAAGGGAAATCAAAAATTACAGATTGGCTAGTAAAAAATATTCTTTCCAAGGAAGGTTGGTTTACCCCATCATTTCAAACAGAAAAACAGCTAAAAGATTTGTTAGAAAATTTATATTCAAAAATAAATCTCCATACAGAAGGTTCAATGGTTTATTTTGAATGTATCAAATAAGTGAGTCAATCACTGATGGTTGCTTTGCCGTTATCGTTGTTTGACTCAATTTTTTTGTGTTGCAATAAAATGATGCAAAAAGTACCTCTTTATAATAAACCTGTATTAAGTTTTTATATAGAGATAAAACATGTTTGTAATATTATTTAAATAAAAAACATAAGTCATAATTATTGACAATTAATTTTAATTAGTTTAAAATTAATTAGTATTAATCTTAAAAAATGTGAATAAGTTATAAAATTAGAAAAATATCTGATAAAAGGCAAAAAACTATTGACAGAGGAAAGGGGTGCTTGCTACCATGAGCAGAGCAGAGCCTAAAAAGGCTTTTTTGGCGTATAGTTATTTATTTTAAAAGTCACTTTTTCGTGTAACTATTATATAGATACACGAAAAAGTGACTTTTTGTGTCTCTTAAATAGCAATGATTTTATATGAAAAGGTAAAGAACTCTATGAATGAACGTACACTGAAACAATTAAAAAAGATAGAACTCTATGAGATTTTGTTGGCACAAAGTAAAGAAATTGACAGATTAAAACAAGAGTTAATAGAAACTCAACAAAAGTTAGAAAATAAGCAGATTATCATCCAAGAAGCAGGATCATTGGCAGACGCCGCTCTCAAATTAACTAAAATTTTTGAGGAGGCGCAGAAAGCTGCTGATATTTATCTTAAAAATATTACGGAGAATGATGATGAAGAAAAATAAATCCACTAAACCACATCCTCTCCCTGAGACGACTGTTATTGAACAAGCTTATAAATCAGCACAATACCGTAAAAACTTTTTGGAAATGTTTAGAAGCACTACTTTTATGTTAATTGTGGTTGCTGCCTTTGCTGTACTGGTTGCAATACTATTTTTACCAATTTTACGTATTTACGGCAAGTCTATGAAGGGAACCTTGAATAGTGGAGATATAGTTGTCTCTGTCAAGAGTGGTAATTTTGAGACGGGTGATGTTGTTGCCTTTTATTATAATAATAATATTTTGGTGAAGCGCGTAATTGCAGAGTCTGGTGATTGGGTTGATATGGATGAAAAAGGAAATGTTTATGTTAATGGAAAAGAACTGAATGAGCCTTACTTGAGTAAGAAAGCCTATGGTAAAACCAATATTACCTTTCCTTATCAAGTACCAGAAGATCGTATTTTTGTTATGGGGGATAACCGTGAAGTGTCGATTGATTCACGAAATACTTCTATCGGAGCGGTTTCAGATGAGCAAATTGTTGGACGTTTAGTTTTTAAAGTTTGGCCTCTTTCAGAAATGGGAATCATTGAATAGTGGCTTTATTAGTTAATATGAGAAAGGAGGATGAGAATTTATGAAGAAATTTTTTAGGAGAGAATATTTAGCTCAGTTCAAGGCTAAGTATAAGAAAGTAATTGGTGCTATTGCTGTAATTGTCGTCTTTGTGACGACCTATGCTTTGATATTGCCAGCATTGACTTTAGATAGTAATGCTGCCAATCAAATGCCTGGTATTAATACGGAACAGTCTGGCAGTGTAGATGGCAATACAACAAGCACTTCCTTGAGCACAGAAAATTCAGATTCGCAGGCTGTTTCTGAAACGAATGTGTCTAGCCAAGATGAACAGCTAGTTACTACAGATACGACTTTGATTGCAGATGATAAAAATTATCAAGTAACAGCTGATATAACAGCTGAGGCTAAATTACCAGAAAGTGTGGCACTTGAAGTTAACCAAGTTAAGCCAGAGGATGATACTTACCAGAGTAAACTACAAAAAATACAAGATACTTTGTCTTTAAATACTGTGGCAAATATTAGGCTTTATGATATTGCTTTCATGCAAGGTGATGCTGAAGTGGAGCCGTCTGCTTCTGTGAAGGTGACTATTACTCAAAAGGATAATTTTGAGGCTAATAAAGATAATCTAAAAGTTGTTCATATCAAAACGGATGGTTCAACAGAAATATTGGATGCTGAAGTGGCAGGTGATGGTAATCAGGTAACAGCAGTTACATTTAATAGTGATAGTTTTTCTGATTTTGCTTTAGTTGATACTAGTACATCTGATGATTCAATATTAAATAGTTCATCAACAGGAACGGATGTTGACGCTTCCGTGGAGAGCACAACAGAAACAGAGACGACGTCACAGAGTTACACCGTGACCTTCTACAATGAGGATAGTGAAATCACTTCAACGCAAATTGAGGCTGGGACAGCATTAACAATTCTGCCAGAAACTCCTTTCAAATCAGGGTATCGTTTTGATCATTGGGAAAATGCAGAGACGCATGAAACTGTCACAGCAGATACGATTGTGACGAGTGATTTGACGGTTAAGGCAGTTTTTACGGAGATTTCAATTTATACGGTTACCGTAAATTACTATTATCACAATAATAGTGCCAATCAGGACGTCACCTTTGATAAGGAAATCTTCCAATTGGAAGAACGGGATACTCCCTATCAAATTACTCCACCTACCTCAACTGAAGTTAAAAGAGAAGAAGATAGTACTTTAACCGCTGATGCAATTTATTACCCACAAGAAGCAGTTATTGAACTCCAGTTAGGTGATTTGGCAATTAAGGATGAGTTAGATGGAAATATTGATGGTAAGGTGACCATCAATTTACAGTACGTGCCTTATACCGCCGAGTATACAGTACATTATATGTTGAAAAATTTAACAGGTGATGACTATACTGAGATTCAGAGTGTTACCAATCACGGTGTTCTAGGTTCTACAGTAAGCCCTCAAGTCTTGTCTTATGATTATGCTATTTTTGAAAAAACAGAAGCGACAAAATTGACACAATCACAGGGACAAAATCTCTATGTTTATTACACACGCAACAGCTACACGCTTTCCTATAATACCAACGGTGGCTCTTATATCCCTTATCAGACAGGTCTATACGAAAGTAAAGTTAGTCTGACCGATAATGTGCCGACAAAAACGGGCTACACCTTTGTTGGTTGGCATGAAAAGGAAGATTTATCAGACACTGCTAAAACCAGTGGAACGATTACGCTGGATAGTGATAAGACACTCTATGCAGAATGGAAAGCTAATACTGTTAATTACACCATAAACTACTATAAAGAAGTTTATAATAATGCTACGGGAACAACGAGTTATGTTTATGATAGTGCTGTATCAGCTAGTGGAAAGGTTGGTACTACCGTTCAAGCTGATGAAGCTCCTGCCTTGACAACAGTTCCAACAGGATACGAACGTGAAAGCGCCTATGGTATGAATGCTAACTCTAATGTTACGATTGCAGCTGACGGTACATCGGTGCTGAAAGTGTATTATAGTTTAGTAAGATATACCTTTGTATTTAATTTGAATGGTCCATATTACTATACCAATGGTTTCTCAACGGGTAGAATTTCGAAGAATGGATCAGACTACTATAATTCTAACTACACTATTCAAAATGTTGTTTTAGGGCAGGATATTTCAAGTCAATGGCCATCAGGTGATGATGTTACGGATACATATAATTATTATTCTTTTGTAGGCTGGTCTTCTAATACTACTACAGTCTTATTTGTTACACGTCGTCATGAAGTGACTGTAGATATGATTCTAGGAGCTGATAGTTCAAATCGTAAGACTTATACAGCCAATTGGCAAACGGGGTTAATCACTAAACAAGTTGATTATTATTTGCAATCAGCTAATGATCCAAATGTTTACGAACTATCAAGTAAATACAGTCAATTCTATAATAGTCAGGCGAATACGATGTTAAATCCTAAGAATATAGCTGGTTTTACTATTACTGAAAAGCCTTCAGGCTATCCAAACTCGACGGGTTATTATTATGGAAGCACCTATGTCGTTGATCATTACCGTTTCTACTATACACGTAATATTTACAGTATTGATTATTATTATAATGGTAGTAATATAAATACCATTTCTAGCATTCCATTTGAGCAAAATATTAACTCTTCAACCTATAACTATACGCCTGAACGTCCGTCAGGTATTGATGCTGATTACACTTGGGGAGGTTGGTATACGGATGCTGGTTTGACGGTGCCTTATACCTTTGATACTATGCCTTCCCATAACCTAGTCCTTTATGCCAAGTGGGTTGCGCCAACTTTTAATGTGACTTTTGATTTGAATGGTGGCGATGGAGTAGCGCCTACGACACAAGAAGTTGAAAAATACAAAATAGCAACTTCGGTAGCAGATCCAAGTCGTCAATATTATAATTTTGATGGCTGGTACACAGCAAAAGAAGGTGGTGAACGCTACGATTGGTCACAGCCAGTAACCTCAGATACCAAACTTTACGCTCATTGGTCCTTGAAACCATTGACCTACACAGTGCGTTATCTTGACGCGGACAATAATAACAATCAACTAGCAGCGGATAAAACAGTTACCGGTCCTGCACTAAATTACCAACAAGTGGTTAGCGAGAGTGCTTTAGCTATTACGGGTTACCGCCCAGATGCTAATAGCAAGAGCGTTGTGCTTGATTATGATGCCGACAACAATATCATCACTTTCTACTACACCAAGAAGTCTGCTCAAGTGTCTTATCGTGTCGACTATGTTTTGCAGGACAATCCGACAGTGAAAGTCGCTGAGAGCAAGTCGGTGACAGTGGACGGTAGCACGATTTCAATTAAAGAAAGTGCGGTCACAGTTGATAAAGATTATCTGGCTAAGCAACTCGACACGACGCCTGAACAACTGGATGATTACTATGCTCTGACAGATGTTGAAAGCCTAACCTTGACCTCAAGTTCAGATAACAACGTTATCACTTTCTACTACGTACCTTACGACACGGCTCATATCACGGTTAATTATCTAGATATGGATGGCAATCCGATTGTGGGGCAAGAACCTTTGAACACGACACGCAAGAAACCAAGTCAATATACTGTCACTCACAAGACTATTAGTGGCTACACTTATGCTCAGTCTGAAGATAGCAATGGTGATAAGAACAAAGTTAATTACAAGATTGACAAGGGCGATAATATCACCATTAATCTCTATTATCAAAAAGATCTTTACATCGAAGCTATCAGCAAGGAAAAAAATTATGACGGCATCGCTTTGGAAAATAGTGGCTTGACTGACCTCAAAGATAGCTACAAAGACTTACTGGAAACAGATGATAGTTTGACAGGGATTTCCTTCATAGGTAGTCAGATAGACGCGGGATCTAGTGCGGTGACACCAAACATCGCCTTGGTTAGCAGTTCAACTGGCAAGGCGCGGAATTATTACTATAATATCATCTATGTCGCGGGTACTTTAACGGTTAATAAACAACCTGTCACTGTTATCGTCAATGGTCAAGATAAGGAAAAGACCTACGACGGTGTAGCAGAAAGTATCAGTTATGACGACTTGGTCATTAATGATAGTAGTGGTCTTTACAAAGAAAGCGACATCAGATTTACAGGTGACAAGACCTTGCCGGCAACGGATGCTGGCACCTATAATCTGACTCTACAAGGTAAATTTACCAATAGCAATGCTAACTTTGAGGTAACTTTCCAAGTAAGTGATGGTCGCCTGCTAATTAAGCCACGTCCTGTTATCTTGACCTCGGCGACTGCTGAAAAAGGTTATGATGGCATGGCTTTAAAAGCCCAAACAGTAACTGCTAGTGAGCCAACAGCTGACACAGGCTTTGTGACGGGTGAGGGTCTGCTCTATGATGTAACAGGTAGTCAAACAGCTACTGGCTCGTCTGATAATACTTTCACTTATACAGCTATGAATGCTGCTACCAAACTGTCTAACTATGACATTGCCACAGTCTATGGTCGCTTGACTGTGACACCAACGGTCAATATTCAAAAGACCAAGATGGATTGGACAGCCTTGACAGGTGGTAAGTTTGAGATTAGCAAGTGGAACGGTAATACTTGGACATCTATTGATGGCGTATCGGATTTGACTATCACTTCAACTGATGGTGTGACTATTCCCGTTGGTCTAAATACTGGTCGTTACCGTATCACAGAGACAGCGGCGCCCGATGGCTATGTTATCCTTGATAACTCAGTTTATTTTGCTGTAACAGAAAGCCAAGCAGAGAATGGTCAGTCTATCTTTGCCATTTCCCTAACAGATGAAAATGGGAATACTATTTCTAACTTAGAGAATGTGAAAGTCTTGGAGGGAAATAGTAGTTATAGTACACGTATTCAAATTGCTAATGAGACTGGAAAGGCACTACCTCATACGGGTGGTAGCGGTCGTATGTTTTACGTGTTAGTCGGACTAGCTCTGATGTTGGTTACTCTGGCTTATCGTCCATATCAGAAACATCGTGAAAGGAGTGATTTGCCTTAATAACTCCTAAAATACGTTAAGGGCTTGATTCTAGCCTAACTTTTACAGTTTTTTTCTAAAATTATCATTATGAAAAGAAAGAGAATTCTCATGAATAACCTTAAAAAGATTTTAACCCCCCTTTTGACCGTCCTCGCGTTGGTCTTTGTGTGTGGTGCAGTAAGTGCACAAACAGTTGACTCAGGAGCTGGTGGATCAGCAACAATCACTATCAATAATGCTTCTCAAGGGCAAACCTACACGGTTTATAAACTCTTTGATGCAACTGTTGATGGCAATGGTGCCATCTCTTACAAAATTCCAAGTGGTAAAGCCTTCACTGGCAATGACTTTTTTGAAGTAGATGCCAAGGGCAATGTCACTGCTAAGGAAAATGCAGATGTGTCATCTGATGCCTTCAAAACAAGGGCAGCTAGCTTTGGTACCCAAGCAGCAACAGCTGTCGCTGCTGACAACACTGTCACATTTACCAACCTTGCCTATGGTTACTACTATGTGCAATCATCACTCGGTGCGACGATCACAGTTGATAGCACAAATCCAGATGCGACAATCAAAGATAAAAATACCACTGCACCAAATATCCCAGATGACAATAATGGTGGTGGTAAACACATCCTTGTGAATGGTGAAACTGTTGATAGCACAACTGCCAAAGTTGGTGACACAGTAAATTATCAAATCAAATTTGAAGCAACTAACTATGTTACAACTGAAACAGATTCAAAACAAATCACGAAGTATACTATTATTGATACACCAACAAATTTAAGCATTGATCAATCAAGTGTGAAAGTCTTTGTTAAAGGAACAGAAGCTAAAGTTGCTAATGTTTCAACAACTTTTGATGATGCTGGTAAAATGACTATCGTCTTAACATGGGCAGATGAAAGTGGTAAAACCATTTATGACTCACCAGCTGATGTTATCATTACTTATAACGCTACTGTTACAAAAGGTGCTGCTGACGCTGCTGCAACCAACTCAGCAACTATTGGCTATAATACAGCTGATAACCCTAATGAAGATCCTACACCAGTCGATCCTGACAAACCAACCGATACGACTGAGGTTAAAACTTACCAGTTTACTTTAAACAAAGTTGATACGTCAAGTAATCAATTGACTGGTGCAACATTCAAACTTTATGACGCTGCAACAGGTGGTAACGAAATTAAAGTCGTGAAAGTATCTGATGGAGTTTATCGTGTTGCAGAAGCAAGTGAAGAAGGTACTAAAATTGAAGCTGGTTCAGCTATTATCAAAGGTCTTAAAGGGGATGATACGAAATATTATCTTGAAGAAACTAAAGCGCCTAACGGTTACAACATTCTGACAGAACGTAAAGAAGTAACAATCTCATCAACAGAAGCAAATACTTCAAATGTTATCAATAAAGCTGGTGCAGAATTGCCTTCAACAGGGTCATTTGGTACTAAGGTATTCTATCTTGTTGGTTCAATATTACTCATTGGTGCCTTAATTTTCATGATTTCAAAACGTCGCATGAATAATATGTAATTTTATCAAATAGAGTTATCTTCGGAAGGGTTGGCTTAATCGTTTTTTCCGAAGATTTTCTCTTTAAATCTAGTTCTTATACTTATTGGGACTAAGTTTAAAGAGAGGAATATACAGAGCACAGAGAAGGGAGGTGGTCAGCTGATGATCTGGCTAAAGCAAAAACTTTCTAAATTCGCTTTGCCATTTATTTTTATTATGGGCTTAGGGTTACTGACCTATCCGACTATCAGTGACTACTGGAATTCTTTTCATCAGTCTGAAGCTATTATGTCATATACTAAAAGTGTGTCCAAGATGTCAACAGAAGACTATAAACACATTTTGGCAAGTGCCAAGCAGTATAATACAACGCATGGTATGGATTGGAATTTTTCAGATGAGGATAAGGCAGCCTATGAAAAAGAACTTAATTTTAATAATGATGGTTCTATGGGCTACATTGATATTCCCAAAATTAACGTTAAGCTGACCATTTTCCACGGCACAGATGAATCTGTTTTGCAAACGTCTATTGGGCATTTGGAGGGAACTTCCTTGCCTGTCGGTGGAAAAGGAACACATAGCGTTCTATCAGGGCATCGTGGTTTGCCATCGGCTAAGTTGTTCTCAGATTTGGATCAGTTACGTGAAGGGGATACCTTTACTATTCATGTTCTCAACGAAACTTTGACGTATGAAGTGGATCAGATTCGTGTGGTAGAACCAACAGATTTATCTAATTTAACCATTGATCCTGACCAAGATTACGTGACTTTAGTTACCTGTACCCCATATGGAATCAATACTCACCGCCTCTTGGTTCGTGGGCATCGTATTGCCAATTCTGATGGTGGTGCAAATGTCATATCAGATGCTGTGCAGATTAAGCCGATTTATATTGCACCATTTCTTGCGACTCCTATTTGTGTCGTTTTACTAATGTATATCTTTATCATAACAAGTAAGCACTACCGTAAAAAACACGCCAACCGCGTTGCGAATTACTTAGCTCAAAAAGAAATTAATTATCGTCCACAAGTTGATAGAAATGTTTATAAAGGTATTATTGAGCAACTAAAAAAATTCTTTGAAGATGGTTAAATGAATTAGGAAAGCTATATAACTGCTCTTTGTCAACTGTAATAGGTGTCAAAGTTAAACTCTAGCGAGAATAAATGATGTTCTCGCTTTTTTGATGTTTAAAGCGAGGTAAATGCGTTCTTTAAAGTTGTCAAAGTTCCTGTAACCAAAAGTGTTTCGTTTAATATCTTTGATGAGTTTGTTAGTAGCTTCAGGTTTGATGTTAGAATAAGGGAGTAGCATTAGTGATGTATTTCTGATAACGGATAAAGGTTGTAGTAATTTTTAAGTTGCGGTACGTGTTTGAAAAATCTTTTTAAATATTCTTTAGATATTAAAGTTTCTCTGAAAGTCCTTGAACAAAAACCATTGGGCGATAATTTTCGACTATCCTTTTGAATGAGTTTCCAGTAATATTTTAGAACACGGTATTCAAGAGATTTTTTCACACCCATAAATAGTCACTTACTGCATTCTATGAAGTTAGATAAAAGTCACACTATGATAATAAGATATATTGACTTAGCTCAGTAAAATATTTGTTGCACTTAATAATTTGATTTTTATTTAGAATTATTATAAATAGTCGTTTTTTTTGGAACTATTATAATATAATAAAAGTAAGAAAGAGGTAAATAGAATGTCAAACTTTAAAAAATTACTGGCAATAATAACTATTGCTTTACTAGCATTAATTATTAACTTTGTATTTCATAAGCCAGATTTGGCATATATTCTTGTAGTTATTTTTTGTGGCATCATATCAAGAATAGGTCAATATCAGCACTGAACTGATATATTCTTGTAGTTATTTTTTGTGGCATCATATCCCTGTCAATGCTTATTGATATGATTAAGACTTTAAAATCTGGTCAGTACGGTGTTGATATTCTAGCTATTTCAGCTATTATTGTTACCCTACTAGTAGGTGATTACTGGGACAGTCTGATGATTCTCATCATGCTTACAGGAGGGGAAAGTCTTGAATATTATTCCAGTAAGCAGGCGAGTCGTCAATTGCGAAGTCTTCTTGATAATAGTCCCAAAATTGCTTATCGCTTGGTTGGACACGAATTGGAAGATGTTCCAGTTGAAGCTTTAAAAATTGATGACGTAGTCGTCGTTAGACCTGATGAGATGGTGTCAGTAGATGGACGTATTTTAAGTGGTGAATCTGATTTTAATGAAGCTTCACTGACAGGTGAAGCTAAACCAATTGAAAAGAAGGTTGGAGATAATATTTTATCTGGTTCTATGAATGGTTCAAATTCTATCCAATTTGAAGTTACTTCACTGGCTGAAGATAATCAATACCAACAATTGGTGAGATTGGTAAAAGAATCAACTTCAAATCCTGCACCATTTGTTAGACTTGCCGATCTCTATTCAATTCCTTTTACAGTCATTGCCTATCTAATCGGTGGATTTGCTTGGTTTATCTCAAAAGATCCAGTGCGTTTTGCTCAAGTCCTTGTTGTAGCTTCGACATGTCCCCTAATACTAGCAGCCCCTGTAGCACTGGTTGCTGGCATGAGTCAAGCATCAAAGAACGGGATTATTATTAGAACAGGGACAACCCTAGAAAAGTTGTCTGGTGCAAAATCTGTAGCTTTTGATAAGACGGGTACTATTACACAAGGAAACCTAGCTGTCAGTCAAATCATCGCAGTTGAAGGGACCACGGAAAAAGAACTCATTCAGCTTGCAGCAAGTCTTGAACAAAATTCATCACATATCTTAGCACGTTCACTAGTACAATACGCTAAAATTAAAGGTATTACATTTTTACCTGTCACATCAGCAACTGAAGTAACGGCTCAAGGTATCATAGGAAAGATTTCAGGTAATGAAGTTTCAGCAGGCAAACCGATCCTTATCAAAAACTTTAGTTCTAAAAATCTTTCAAAAGAAACTAGCATTTATGTTGGTAAAAACGATCATCTACTCGGATATATTATTTTTAAGGACTCCGTTCGACCTGAAGCTAAGGAAATAGCAGAGCAGGTTGGTATTAATAAAGTCTTCGCAGATTGTTTACCACAGGATAAAATTAAGCACTTAAAAGATATTGAAATCCAAGATGGACCAGTTTTAATGGTGGGAGATGGTGTAAATGATACCCCAGCCCTTGTAACCGCAGATGTCGGAATTTCTAGGGGTGCTCATGGATCAACAGCAGCAAGTGAGAACGCAGATGTTGTCATCATGAAAGATGATTTGAGTAAGGTTGTACAAGTTATTGCTATTGCAAAACACACCATGAAAATCGCTAAACAATCTGTTTTAATTGGCTTATTTGTTTATTTAGCGCTAATGGTCATTGCAGCAACAGGTGTCATCCCGACTTTATTAGGAGCTATGCTCCAAGAAGTTGTTGATACTGTTTCAATTCTCTCAGCATTACGAGCACGTAAAAATGTGTGATATAATTGCTCGAGATTCAATCTGTCAATTAAATTAGACATAAAAATCTATATTAGATTAGATGATACACTACCAAGTTAGAAAAATAATAAGTTGAAAAGTATTGCTTTCATCAGATAATAACTAATGATGCCATATAGTGTATAAAATAAAAATATAGCCTATTTTAAGAAGAGGGATGAAGTTGGATTGTATTCAAAAGTATTTTTTATCATAGTTTGATTTTTGAAAGTTGGTATTATAAAAACACTTCTAATTGTTAGATTCTATATTAACAATTAGGAGTGTCTTTCAAACTAGGGTAATCTTGTTATGATAATCATTAATCATAATATTTATCAATTATAGTATGTTAACTTTTATAATAATATTCGAGCTAAATTTGACATTGAAGTTAATATGTAGCAGTAACTTTTCAAATTGTCATGTTAAGATAAAAGATGAAAGCTAGAATAGATAAGAATAACGAGGTCTAATATGCATAGACTAGTTGCTACTAGTTTCTCCATGGCGGTCATATGTTCTGAAGAAGTTTTTTGTGGTAGAAGATGACTTGAAGACCTATTTTTTAGATATTTAATTCCTACTACAAGTGTAGTAATAAGAGCTATAAGTATAATTGTTATAACCAATAAATCACTTAATGTATCATTGCCTTTGATAGTACTGGTAATAGTAGCAAAAGTATTACTAGTGATATGTAATACTATAGAATATAAAAGTGAGTAGCGATAAGCAACGTACCCAAAAATAATTCCTCCAAGTCCTGCAGATATTCCCTGATATAAATCATGGTGTATTAGTCCGAAGTAGAAAGCTGAAAATAGAATAGCGAAGTGAATACCATATTTTTTTAGTTGTGTCATTAGTATGCCACGATAAATAAGTTCTTCAATAATAGGACCAATGACACAAATATAAAGATATTGCAAAAGTAGTTTTTGATACCGCAAGTGTTGGCTTGGCAGATAAATTAAATACTTTGAATCCAGCTTCTAGAATAACACTAAAGATGTTAGTTGTCATTGAGATTGTTAATAGGGTAGCAAAAAATATCATTATTTTGGTAATAGGTATAGTTTTGGGGGAGAACAGAAACATATCATCTTTAATATATCGATACATAACAATTTCTACAGGAATAAACGCTATAAGTACAGAAACTATAAGCCTTATTCCTGTATCTGATACTATATTTATAAGTAATCGGTTAGCTAATATATCAAATAATATAGTATTTAGACCGAGAGCTATGAATACAGTTGCATTTGGTGTTAATTTTCTGATTGATATAATTCCTCCATAAAAAAAACAGTCATCGTTATACTAGTATATCGATACAACATGCGCAAAAAAACAAATCCTAGGACCTTATCACTTAAAACATCATATAATAGTGATTAATTTTAAGTAATAAAAGTAGAGGGGAGATATTAAGATTATCAATGCTTTTTATTTTTTTAGTTATTTTTTATTAGGGACATTAGTCTGTTATGGATTGTGATTAGGTTATTTAGTCATTGTTGAATTTTGTGCTTTAAACATTTATAATATTTCTGAACTAAAGTTAGATCTAGGAGTGAAACTATTAGAGATTATGAATATTATTTTATTATAAAATATCTTTTGGATTTTAAAGGTAGTGATAGAATAAATTACAGAGTTTAACTTTTATTGGAGTTCAAAAAATAGGTGAAATTTTTTGAGAATTAAAGAAGCCATGACTAAAATATCACGGCTTTTCATATAGATTATTGGTTATTTTTTGAACAATTTAAAAGTTAACTATTTTATTATTGTAATTTCGAGAAAGCTTCGTTAATTATAGAGTTTAATTCTGTTGCTGAAGCTTGTAATTTTTGAAGTTCTGAATCATTTAATGGGATGTTAATAGGACGTACAACCCCATTAGCACCAATAACAGCAGGTTGTCCAATATAACAGTCGCTTACATCGGGGTATTGTCCTCCCTGATATACCGATACTGGAAGAATGGCGTTTTCATCATCTAGAATGGCTTTAGTGATACGAGCAAGAGCGACTGCAATTCCGTAGAAAGTTGCTCCTTTTTTGTCAATAATTGAATACGCAGCATCCCGAACATTTTCAAATATTTGAAAAACTTCTTCTGCGTCGAAATCGTTCACCTCTTGAAGGTAATATTCAAGGTTAACACCAGCAACATTAGCATGTGACCAAACTGCAAACTCTGAGTCACCATGTTCCCCCATAATATAAGCGTGTACAGAACGTGCATCTACTCCTATTTTTTCACCAAGTGCTTGACGGAAACGTGCGGTATCAAGTGAAGTTCCTGATCCAATGACACGTTCTTTTGGAAATCCTGAGAATTTCCAAGTAGAATATGTCAAAATATCAACGGGATTAGCAGCAACTAAAAAAATACCATTAAATCCAGAATTAATGATTTCTGTAACAATTGATTTATTAATTGCTAAGTTTTTATCCACTAAATCTAAACGTGTTTCACCTGGTTTTTGGGGAGCTCCAGCCGTAATAACAACAAGATCGGCATCAGAACAATCAGAATATTGAGCAGCATAAATTTTCTTAGGTGAAGTAAACGCTAAGGCATTACTAAGGTCTTCAGCATCCCCAACAGCTTTGTCGAATAATTGAGGAATTTCAATAATTCCCAGTTCTTGAGCGATTCCTTGATTAACAAGTGAAAAGGCATAGGCTGAGCCTACTGCACCATCACCAACAATAATTACTTTTTTATGTTGTTTTCTTGTAGTCATAACTAAAAACCTCTTTTCTTAATATTTTTGTATCTAGTTACTTTCACTTAATAGTGTAACACTTTGGTCTGGAATTGTATAATAATATATATTAATAAGTTAATTCTAAAAAGGAATATCGTAGCTACTTCCCAAACAGTGAGATTAGACTAATATGAGTTTATTACTATGATTTCAAAAATGGGAAATAGTCTATCTGTCTAATTGTTCAATATGATATATAAAAGAAACTAATTTATAACCTTTAAGTCGCAAGATTGAATTGTTAGAATAGCCTCATGACTCTTTTACGATGTTTCCAGATTGATTTATCAATCTGGAAATTTTTATGGAAAAATTCAAAAATATGCGTTTAAAAATAAAACTGCTATTTGTGATAAAAAAAACGTTGATATACTTGACTTTTTGGGGGATAAAATATAAACAGTAAAAATATTAATATTTTTACTGTTTATATTTATATTAAGGAGATGATAATTATGAAGAAGTTATTTACTATATTATTTGTTTTATTATCAGTGCTATGTTTTTTAGGTGGGGAAAAGGGAGTATTAGCTGAATCTAATAGTTTAGAGACTTTTCGAGGTTATGTAAATAATGATGGTAAGAGTAGCGAAAGCCGATTAGGTATTAATAATATTTACATAGATGACAATAGTCAGACTATTGTAGGGTACTGTTTTAATATCAAACAGCCGTATCCTAGTATGTATGGAGATCGGTACATTAAATATACTAATGTAACTGCGGAGCAAATGAAAGAGAACAGTAGCAGTACATTGGAGGATGCGGTGTTATACGATTAGGTTATGAAAATTTTATATAACGGTTATCCAAATAATGGGAGTAGCATTCAACAAAAGTATCAGTTAACTGATGATCAGTTTAGAGGAATTACTCAGCTAGTTATTTGGAAATTCACAGATAGCTATACAGGGTATTCGTTTAGCTCTGACAATTTAGAAAATGCTTATAATGAATTAAGTAATGTTTCACAGTTAACTTATCCTTCAAATTTTAAATTAAATTTGTACCTAAGTACAAATCCTTATGTACAAAATTTTCTGGCAGCAGAAATGTTGCCAGAAAATCAAACTGAATACACAAGTGTATCTGTCAATAAAGTTTGGGATGATGTAAACAATCAAGATGGACAACGTTCAAGTGGAGTTACTGTTCAATTGTTAGCAAATGGAGTGGAAGTCTCTGATCAGCAATTAGTGCTAAGTGATGCCAATGGTTGGAATGGTACTTTTGAAAATCTTGATAAATATGACTCTGACAATGTTCTTATTGATTACACTGTAAAAGAAGTTACAGATTTATCTGGTTATCAATCTGTAGTTTCAGGAAGTGACAATAACTACACTATTACAAATACTCATGTTCCAGAGATAATTAATTTATCAGGAACAAAGACATGGGATGACAATAATAACCAAGATGGTATCCGTCCAGAATCAATTGTTGTTCATCTACTTGCAAATGGTGTAGATACTGGTCAAACTAAAGAAGTTTCACAAACTGATAACTGGACTTACCGATTTGAAAATTTACCGAAATATCAAAATGGTCAAGAAGTTGTTTATACTGTTTCAGAAGACAGTGTTGGTGGTTATGAAACTATCATTTCTGAATTTAACATTACAAACAGTCATACCCCAGACACGACAGAAGTGTTTGGAACAAAGACATGGAATGACAATGATGACCAAGATGGTAAACGTCCAGATTCGAGTACAGTTAACCTTTTAGCCAATGGAACTAAGGTAGCTTCACAAGAAGTAACAGCTGATACGAATTGGACATATACGTTTTTAAATCTTGCCAAATATGCAAATGGTAGTGCTATTACTTACGCAGTAACTGAAGATAGTGTTGACAATTACACGGCAACAATTAATGGATATGACATTACAAATAACTATACTCCAGGTAAAACAAGTTTGACAGTCACAAAAGTTTGGGATGATAGCGATGACCAAGATGGCTTTGTCCTAATTCTATTGATGTCCAATTATATGCTAATGGCAAAAAATCTGGTGATGTTGTGACGTTAACAGCAGCGAATAAGTGGACATATACATGGACAAATCTTGCTGAAAAAGCAAATAAAAAAGATATTGTTTACTCTGTCAAAAAAGTGACTGAAGTTGATGACTATACAACTACTGAAGGAAAAGTAGAGAACGGAAATGTAACCATTACGAATACGCATGTGCCAGTAATTCCAGAAAAAAACAGTCAAATACCCCAACAGTTGATGATCCAACAACTCCGTCAAGTAATTCTGATAAACAATCAGAGAAGAAACAAGAAAAGAAATCACTCCTTCCGTCAACAGGAGATAGCAGCGGTCTAGGATTGATGATACTTGGTCTAGTACTTGTACTATCAGTTATCTTTGGTTTTGTTTATAAAGCAAAAAGAGCTAAAGCATAGTATTAGTTAGTAATTGAATCCAACCTTTTAAAAAAGAGAGCTAATTTGGTTCTCTTTTTGTATTTATCTTTGATATTTTACCGCTTTACTTGTACTTGGCTTTGGTCTCTCTTGTGGTCTATGTTATAATAAAATCATGGAAATATTTGATACACATACGCATTTAAACGCCGATGATTTTGCTGGGCGTGAAGCAGAAGAATTGGCACTTGCTAAAGAAATGGGCGTCACTCGACACAATGTTGTTGGCTTTGACGCACCAACTATTAAACGTGCTATTGAGTTAGCTGAAAAATACCCTGAAATCTACGCCACAATCGGTTGGCACCCAACTGAAGCAGGTTCATATACTCAAGAAATTGAGGATATGATTGTTGCCAATCTATCACACCCCAAAGTGATTGGCCTTGGTGAGATTGGGCTAGATTATCATTGGATGGAAGACCCAAAGGACGTCCAAATTGAGGTTTTTAAACGTCAGATTCAGCTTTCAAAAGACCACAACCTCCCTTTTATTGTCCACACTCGTGATGCGCTTGAAGATACTTACGCTGTCATCAAAGAAGTAGGCGTTGAACCTCGCGGCGGGATTATTCATTCATTTTCAGGCTCTTTAGAAATAGCAAAGCGTTTTATCGAGCTTGGCATGATGATTTCATTTTCAGGGGTTGTTACCTTTAAAAAAGCACTTGATGTTCAAGAAGCTGTGCAGAAATTGCCGCTTGATAAGATTTTAGTTGAAACGGATGCGCCTTACCTTGCACCTGTTCCAAAACGTGGTCGTGAAAACCGCACCGCTTATACTCGCTATGTTGTAGATAAAATTGCAGAGCTCCGCGGTTTGACCAGTGAAGAAGTGGCAAAAGCGACATCAGATAATGCAAAGAGGTTGTTTAACTGTGACTGAAAAAATCAAAATTCAAGAAGTGCTTGTTGTTGAGGGGAAAGACGATACCGCAAATTTGCGCCGTTTTTATGACGTAGATACCTATGAAACCCGCGGGTCAGCCATCAATGATGACGACCTTGAACGTATCGAAAAATTAAATGACCTTCGTGGGGTCATTGTCTTTACGGACCCAGATTATAACGGAGAACGCATTCGCAAGATCATCATGAATGCTATTCCAAACGTTAAACACGCTTTTTTAAATCGTGATGAAGCTGCGCCAAAATCAAAAAGTAAAGGGCGTTCACTCGGCGTTGAGCACGCAAGTTTCGAAGATTTGCAAAAAGCCCTTTCTGGCGTATTAGGAAATTTTGATGATGATAATCAATTCGACATCACAAGAGCTGACCTAATGCGTATGGGGCTTTTAATGGGAAATGATAGCCGCAGGCGCCGTGAATATTTGGGCGAAAAGCTCCGCATTGGTTACAGCAACGGCAAACAACTTCTCAAACGCCTAGAACTCTTTGGTATCACTTTAGCCGAAGTAGAAGAAGCTATGGAGAGATATGAGGGATGAAAAAAGTTGCGCTTTTACGGGGAGTTACGCCAGTTGGGCAGAATTGTATTCCTAAAATGGCTTATCTGGCAGAGATTTTAACAGAAGCAGGTCTTGAAAATGTTAAGACATATATTCAAAGTGGCAATATTGTTTTTGAGACAACCTTGTCTGACGATGACGTTTATGCATTGATTCATGACACGATTCAGGCAAAAATCGGTGCTGATTTATCGGTTATCCTCAAAACGCAAGCCCAGTTTACGACGGCTCTTGCTGAAAGTCCCTTTGATGAAAGCTACGATGACTCACGTGTTCACTTGGTATTTACCAATGACCAGCTTGACCAAGAGATATTAAATGAACTACTAGAGATGGATTTTGGTGCTGAAATTTTGAAAGCTGGTAGTGAGTGCCTGTACCTCTATTTACCAAGAGAAGCAAAGAAAAAGCGACTGAATACCAATTACCTTGAAAAACAGTTACATATCACAGCAACCATGCGAAAACGTCGCAGTATTTTGCGATTGAGCCAGATGTGATACAATAGTAACTTGCATTGATAGAAATGAAAGGAAAGACATCCCTTAACTAATGACATTATCGGTTGGGATTATTAATTATGAGAATTGCAGATTACAGCGTGACGCGTGCTGTCCTTGAGCGTCATGGATTTACGTTTAAAAAATCATTTGGACAGAACTTTTTGACAGATACAAACATTCTTCAAAAGATTGTGGATACTGCTGAAATTGACAAGAACGTCAATGTTATCGAAATCGGTCCTGGTATCGGTGCTTTGACTGAATTTTTGGCTGAAAATGCTGCCGAAGTCATGGCATTTGAAATTGACGACCGTTTAATTCCGATTTTAGCTGATACGCTCCGCGATTTTGATAATGTAAAAGTTATCAACGAGGATATTTTGAAATCAGACCTACAAAGTCGCATCAAAGAATTTGCTAATCCAGACCTTCCAATTAAGGTCGTGGCAAATCTTCCTTACTACATCACAACACCAATCTTGATGCACTTGATTGAATCAAAAATCCCATTTGCGGAATTTGTCGTGATGATGCAAAAAGAAGTGGCAGATCGTATTTCGGCAGAACCAAACACCAAAGCTTACGGCTCGTTATCAATTGCGGTGCAATATTACATGACCGCTAAAGTTGCTTTTGTTGTACCGCGTACAGTCTTTGTACCAGCACCAAATGTGGATTCAGCGATTTTAAAAATGACTCGCCGTGAACAACCACTCGTTCAAGTCAAAGACGAAGATTTCTTCTTCCGTGTTTCAAAAATTAGCTTTGTTCACCGCCGCAAAACCCTTTGGAACAACCTAACAAGCCATTTTGGAAAAGCAGACGAAATCAAAGCCAAACTTGAACAAGCGCTTGAAATCGCAGAAATCAAACCATCTATTCGCGGAGAAGCTCTCTCAATTGCCGAATTTGCCAAACTAGCAGACGCCTTAAAAGAAGTCGGATTATAAAAATGAACCCCAGTCATTATTATGGCTGGGGTTAAATAATCTACTATTTATTTGATATAAAAATCCATTTTTTATTACTATGAATTTATATAATTTACCCGTGGTGCTAGTTCATTTCAAAATAGCGTAAATTATGAGCCAGAATAATTTGCTCCATTCGTAACTGTAGTCCTGTTGAGGTAGAATTAGAAGTTAAGGAGACATTATGACAAAATTAGTAAAAGAAGAGTTGCTAAATGAGGTTTATGACCTTGTCTTGTCTGTTGACATCAAAGATGAAGAACGTCAAGCATTACTAACTTTCAAAAATACGGTAGAAGCAGGTCAGGATTTTGATAGAGCTGTGATGTCTTTGGCATCTGATTTACGTCGAATCGGTGTTGCAAATATTGCCAAGAAAACAAAAATGAGCGCATCGGTGAACACTTTTTATCAAAAAATCGCGACATATGGAGAATTTGAAAAAAATCTCGGACGTGGTCTTATGGCTATGGGTGTCGTGGGCGGTGGTCATTGATAACTTTAGTATAAAAAATAATAGAAAACATCATCACGACACTTGGGAAAGCTTGTCAATACAGCAATTATCAAACGATGATTGTAAGTATTTATTTTCAAAATTGTTACTGCTGTGCCAAAAAGACAGGAATATGGCAAGCTACCCATTGAAACAAGCAGCTCAAATCACCTCTTTAGATAAATTTTGAAAATTGATGCATTAGAAACACTATGTTTTTTCTGATAATTTAACAAAAAACTTGCATCATCTTTGAAGATATATACTTTGTTTGAATACACGATAAACAAATTCCGAATGAAAAGAGGTATTTTATGTTAGAAGTTTTAGCTGGTATTGCTTGTTTATTGTTAGCTGGTTATCAATTATTTACAGCTTACAAATTGTTTGACAACAGAAAAAAACATGGTAACAAAAATACGTCACCATTTCTTTTGGATAGTTTATGGAGTGGAGCTCTTATAAGTATTATCCTATCATCAGTAGCTGCTGATCTTATTGTGAATATTTTTAAAAAACTTGTGTTATTCAATGCTCAATAGGGCATTTTTAAAACCTTAACGTTTAAAAACGTACTCTTTAAAAATGAGAAAGTCAACTTCTGTTGAAGTTGGCTTTATTTGTTATTGTAAGGAAAGGACGGGATTTGAACCCGCGTGTGAATAACATCCACTTGCCAGATTTCGAGTCTGGTGCCGTACCAAGCTGAGCCACCTTTCCAAATGTCGTATTTAAGCGTTGTTTGATGTCAAATGATAATGTTGCTCAAAATACCATGCGGAAAAAGGGAGTTGAACCCTCACGCCCATACTGGGCACATGCGCCTGAAGCATGCGTGTCTGCCGTTCCACCATTTCCGCAAAAGACAAAGTCATTATACGACTTTTAATCAAAAAAGACAAACATAAGAAATCTTTTGAGCTAGGTACTGAATAAAAGGGCATTTTTTGCTATAATGAGACTATCAATTATAAAAAGGAAGTACATTTGCAAGGTAGAATTATCAAGTCTCTAGCAGGTTTTTACTATGTTGAATCTGACGGAGTCATTTATCAGACACGTGCGCGTGGCAATTTTAGAAAAAAAGGTCAAACACCTTATGTTGGCGATTTTGTTGAATTTTCAGCAGATGACCATTCAGAGGGCTACATTTTAGCGATTCATGACCGAAAGAATAGTTTGGTTCGACCACCGATTGTCAACATTGACCAAGCGGTTGTCATCATGTCAGCCAAAGAACCAGACTTTAATGCCAATTTGTTGGATCGTTTTTTGGTCTTATTAGAGCATAAGGCGATAGAACCGATTGTTTATATTTCAAAAATGGATTTAGTGACAACTCCTGATGAGATAAGGACAATTCAAAGACAATATCAAGAAATCGGTTATCAATTTTGCACGTCTTTGGAAGAATTGTTTCCGCTATTGACCGACAAAGTGACTGTTTTCATGGGGCAAACAGGTGTTGGTAAATCAACATTGTTAAATAAAATTGCTCCAGAACTCAAGTTAGAAACAGGTGAAATTTCGGATAGTCTTGGACGTGGTCGCCATACCACTCGTGCAGTTAGTTTTTACAATGTTAATGGTGGGAAAATAGCAGATACGCCAGGATTTTCATCGCTTGATTATGAAATTACGAATGCCGAAGATCTCAACGAATCTTTTCCAGAGCTAAGGCACTTTAGTCATTACTGCAAATTCCGTTCCTGTACGCATACGCATGAGCCATCATGTGCGGTTAAGGAAGCCTTGGAATCAGGCGACCTTTGGCAGTCACGGTATGATAATTATCTCCAATTTCTCAGTGAAATTGAAAACCGTCGTGAAACGTATAAGAAAGTTATAAAAAGAAAGTAGGTACTTATGTCAAACAATAAAATCGCACCATCAATTTTAGCAGCTGATTATGCAAATTTCGCTTCAGAATTAAAACGTATCGAAGAAACAAGTGCAGAATATGTTCATATCGACATTATGGATGGGCAATTTGTACCAAATATCAGTTTTGGTGCAGATGTCGTGGCTAGCATGCGTAAACACAGCAAACTCGTTTTTGATTGTCACCTTATGGTGGTTAATCCAGAACGTTATGTTGACGCATTTGCGCAAGCTGGTGCAGATATTATGACAATTCATGCGGAGTCAACTCTTCATATTCATGGTGCTTTGCAAAAAATTAAAGCAGCAGGCATGAAAGCAGGTGTTGTTATCAACCCAGGAACACCAGTTTCAGCTATTGAATCTGTCTTGAGTTTGGTTGACCAAGTGCTTATCATGACAGTCAACCCAGGATTTGGTGGACAAGCCTTCATTCCTGAAACACTTGAAAAAGTGGCAAAAGTTGCTCAACTCCGCGATGAAAAAGGCTATGATTTTGACATCGAAGTTGACGGTGGCGTTGATAATAAGACTATCAAAGCTTGTTATGATGCTGGAGCGAATGTCTTTGTTGCTGGTTCATATCTCTTCAAAGCAAGTGATTTAGCTGCACAAGTAGAAACATTGCGTGTGGCGTTAGATGACTAAGATAGCTGTCTTTACTGGCGGTCGTTTGTCAGGTTTTTCGACTGATTTTGAGCTTTTTGTCGGTGTTGACCGTGGTAGTCTTTTCCTATTAAAAAATCAATTACCTTTAGATTTGGCAGTGGGAGATTTTGATTCTGTCAGCAAAGAAGAATTACAAATGATTCAAGAAAAAGCTGGCGATTTCATCAAGGCTGCTCCAGAAAAAGACGACACGGATACAGAGTTAGCCCTAAAGGCGATTTTCTCAAAATACCCACAAGCACAAGTGACGATTTTCGGCGCTTTTGGCGGTCGTATTGACCACATGATGTCTAATCTTTTTCTACCAAGCGACCCAGAATTAGCACCCTTCATGCGTCAGATAACCCTACGCGATGAGCAAAATACCGTGCAGTTTTATCCTGCAGGTTCTAATCAAGTTTTGCCAGAAAAAGAAATGATTTACGTTTCCTTTATGGCTGATGGTGATGCTGATTTGACCATTAAAGGTGCCAAATACGAGCTTGACGCCAGTAATTTTTTCAAGAAAAAAATCTATTCAAGCAATGAATTTCTTGACCAACCAATTACAGTTAACTTAAAATCAGACTATCTTATCGTTATTCAAAGTAAGGATAGGTAAAATGTTAATTATTACATTATTATTAGGACTTCTTAGTGTCGTTTTGTTAATTTATCTTTTGCTGAAAATGGCAAAGCTGACAGAAGATGTTTCACAAAAAATGGACGACAACGCTGATAATTTATCTGACCAAGTCTCATATCAGCTTGATTTAGCGCAAAAAGACCAAGTTTTAGCGTTGAATAATCAGATAAATCGTTTGCAAAATGATTTATACACACAATTAAATGATATTCGCGATGTTCTTCATCAAAGTTTGAATGAAAATCGTGACCGTTCTGACCAGCGTTTAGAAATCATCAACCGCAATTTAACAAATTCTGTCAAAGAAATGCAAGAATCAAACGAAAAACGTTTGGAAGAAATGCGTCAAACAGTTGAAGAAAAACTCGAACAAACCTTGCAAAATCGTTTGAAAGCCTCATTTGAGACAGTTTCTAAGCAACTAGAGTCTGTCAATCAAGGCTTGGGTGAGATGAAAAATGTCGCACAAGATGTTGGCACCTTAAACAAAGTGCTTTCAAATACTAAGACACGTGGCATTCTTGGTGAGTTACAACTGGGGCAAATTATCGAAGATATTATGACGCCTAACCAATACGAACGAGAATTTCCGACCATTTCAGGCTCTAGTGAGCGTGTTGAATACGCCATAAAGCTTCCAGGAACAGATGATGATGGCTATGTTTATTTGCCAATTGATTCGAAATTCCCATTGGAAGATTACTATCGCTTGGAAGATGCTTACGAAAGTGGTGACAAAGAACAAGTTGAGCTTTACCGCAAGTCGCTTCTTAACAGCATCAAACGCTTTGCTAAAGATATTAATAAAAAATACCTCAATCCACCTGAGACAACTAATTTTGGAATTATGTTTTTACCAACAGAAGGTTTGTATTCAGAAGTGGTTCGTAATGCTAGTTTCTTTGATAGCTTGCGACGTGATGAAAATATTGTCGTAGCAGGACCGTCAACCTTATCAGCTCTATTAAATTCGCTTGCTGTCGGCTTTAAAACTCTCAATATTCAGAAAAATGCAAACGATATTAGCAAAGTTTTAGGAAATGTTAAGGTAGAATTTGAAAAATTTGGCAATATGTTGGTTAAAGCTCAAAAACAAATCAATACCGCTAATAATACTTTGGATAGTCTCATTTACACAAGGACAAATGCGATTATCCGAGCTTTAAATACTGTTGAATCTTATCAAGACCAAGCAACGGCAAGTTTACTTAACCTCCCACCATTAGAAGATGAGGAAAATCATGAAAATTAATCAAATGAAAAAAGATGAACTCTTTGAAGGGTTCTACTTAATAAAATCCGCAGAGATTCGTAAGACGAGAGCGGGCAAGGATTATATTGCCTTTACTTTCCAAGATGATACTGGTGAAATTTCTGGTAATCTTTGGGATGCTCAACCCTATAATGTTGAAGAATTTGTCGCTGGCAAAGTAGTATACATGAAAGGTCGTCGTGAGGTCTATAATGGAACACCTCAAGTCAATCAAATTACCCTTCGTAATCCACGTGAGGGTGAGCCAAACGACCCAAGTGACTTCCGAGAAAAATCACCAGTCGACGTTGTTGATGTCAAAGATTATCTTGAGCAAATGATGTTCAAAATTGAAAATGCTGTTTGGCAACGTGTTGTTCGTGCGCTTTATCGCAAATACGACAAGGAATTTTTCACTTATCCTGCAGCTAAGACAAATCACCATGCTTTTAAATCTGGATTAGCCTATCATACAGCAACCATGGTGCGTTTAGCGGATGCAATTGGTGATATCTATCCACAACTCAACAAAAGTTTGCTTTACGCTGGTATCATGCTTCATGACTTGGCGAAAGTTATTGAGTTAACTGGTCCAGACAATACCGAATACACTGTACGTGGCAATTTAATCGGTCACATTGCTTTGATTGATGAAGAAATCACAAAAGTTCTCACAGAATTAAACATTGATGACACCAAAGAAGATGTTATCATTTTACGCCATGTTATCCTAAGTCATCATGGCTTGCTTGAATACGGCAGCCCAGTTCGTCCACGTGTGATGGAAGCAGAGATTATTCATATTATTGATAATATCGACGCCGAAATGATGATGATGACAACGGCATTGAGTCGTATTGACGAGGGCGAAATGACAAATCGTATTTTTGCAATGGATAATCGTTCATTCTATAAACCAAAATTATAAGAGGCAATAAGAAGTAGAATATTTTAACATTACTCACTCGAAGACCTCTTTACATTAGGGAAAAGCACAAAAAAATGGACATTTTTTATTAAAATGTTCGTTTTTTTCACCTTCTTATGATATAATGACAAAAAACAGATATGAAAATGGAGAAATTATGAAATTACGACGTAGTGAACGCATGGTTGTCATCTCCAACTATTTGATTAACAACCCCTATAAATTGACAAGTTTAAACACATTTGCTGAAAAATATGAAGCAGCAAAATCTTCAATCTCTGAAGATATCGCCATTATCAAAAAAGCTTTTGAAGAATCAGGAATCGGCGAAATTGAAACAGTTACAGGGGCGAGCGGAGGTGTCATTTTTACACCAGGAATCTCTGATGAAGAAGCTAAAGCAGTCATCGAAGAATTACGTGACCGCCTTTCAGAAAGCAATCGTATTCTTCCTGGAGGTTATATCTACTTATCAGATTTATTAAGTACCCCTAAAATTTTACAAAGTGTTGGACGTATCATTGCTAATGCTTTCAAGGGAAATAAAATTGATGCGGTTATGACAGTAGCAACCAAAGGTGTGCCTTTGGCAAATGCCGTTGCAAATATCTTGAATGTTCCATTTGTCATCGTTCGACGTGACCTTAAAATTACGGAAGGTTCAACCGTTTCTGTCAATTATGCAAGTGGCTCAAGTGACCGTATTGAAAAGATGTTCTTGTCTAAACGCAGCTTGAAACCGAATAGTCGTGTCTTGATTGTTGACGACTTCCTTAAAGGTGGGGGAACGATTTCTGGTATGGTCAGTCTCTTGAAGGAATTCGATAGTACTCTTGTAGGTGTCGCAGTCTTTGCTGAAAATGCCCAAGAAAAACGTGACCGAATGACTTACAAATCACTTCTAAAAGTTTCAGAAATTGATGTTAAAAACAACCATGTCAAAGTAGAAATTGGTAATATTTTCGATTAAGAGAGGGAGTTCCCCTTTTTCTTTAAAAGTTATATTGTTCAAGAACGTTTAATCTTTTTTGGGACTATAACGAATTTAGTAGCTACCAAAAATTTTATAAAAGCTATAAAATACGACTAAATCATTTGACAGACGGTGAAAGTTATGTTATCATAATGAACGGTACTTTTTACTTTTGGTCTCTCCAGAGTGTACAGAGACGTGCTGACAAATGTTGCAAAGTACACATTTTAGATAAGGACTGTCACCAAGTACCTTATCAACCAAAATAAAAAATCTTACAGGAGAAAAGTAGATGCCTACAATCAACCAGTTGGTACGTAAACCACGTAAATCTAAAGTTGAAAAATCTAAATCACCAGCACTTAACGTTGGTTACAACAGCCACAAAAAAGTTCAAACTAACGTATCTTCACCACAAAAACGTGGTGTTGCAACTCGTGTTGGAACAATGACACCTAAAAAACCTAACTCAGCCCTTCGTAAATTTGCTCGTGTACGTTTGAGCAACCTTATTGAAGTTACTGCATACATCCCAGGTATCGGACACAACCTTCAAGAACACAGTGTTGTTCTTATCCGTGGTGGACGTGTAAAAGACCTTCCAGGGGTACGTTACCACATCGTTCGTGGTGCACTTGATACTGCAGGTGTTGCTGATCGTAAACAAAGCCGTTCTAAATACGGTGCTAAACGTCCTAAAGGATAATAGAAGGGGGATAAGAAAAAATGAGTCGTAAAAATAGAGCGCCTAAACGCGAAGTATTGCCAGATCCATTGTACAATTCACAACTTGTAACACGTCTTATCAACCGTGTTATGCTTGATGGTAAACGTGGTACAGCTGCATCAATCGTTTATGATGCATTTGAACAAATCAAAGAAGCTACTGGAAACGATGCACTTGAAGTATTCGAAACAGCTATGGAAAATATCATGCCTGTTCTTGAAGTACGTGCTCGTCGTGTTGGTGGTTCTAACTACCAAGTCCCAGTTGAAGTTCGTCCAGAACGTCGTACAACTCTTGGACTTCGTTGGTTGGTAACTGCATCACGTGCTCGTGGTGAACACACTATGAAAGATCGTCTTGCAAAAGAAATCTTGGATGCTGCTAACAACACTGGTGCTTCAGTTAAAAAACGCGAAGACACACACCGTATGGCAGAAGCAAACCGTGCATTCGCACACTTCCGCTGGTAATCTGCGATATACAGATACAAAGCTTCGAATACAATTAAAGCTTTTTACTACGGGTGTTCAGGCTGTGTTTAGTAAGTGTTTTGCTTACTGACATGTATCAAATTTAATAAAGCATGTTTAGAACGGGTAGGTCCTGCCTATCCGTTCTAAAAATATGCTATAATAGAGTAGTAAATTAAATTTATAATAGGAGAAAAAAATGGCTCGCGAATTTTCACTTGAAAAAACTCGTAACATTGGTATCATGGCTCACGTCGATGCTGGTAAAACAACAACAACTGAGCGTATTCTTTACTATACTGGTAAAATCCATAAAATCGGTGAAACACACGAAGGTGCTTCACAAATGGACTGGATGGAACAAGAGCAAGAACGTGGTATCACAATCACATCTGCCGCTACAACTGCACAATGGAAAGACTACCGTGTAAACATTATCGACACACCAGGGCACGTGGACTTCACAATTGAAGTACAACGTTCTCTTCGTGTTCTTGATGGTGCGGTAACAGTTCTTGACTCACAATCAGGTGTAGAACCTCAAACTGAAACAGTTTGGCGCCAAGCTACTGAATACGGTGTTCCTCGTATCGTATTCTCAAACAAAATGGACAAAATCGGTGCTGATTTCCTTTACTCAGTAAGCACACTTCACGATCGTCTTCAAGCTAACGCTCACCCAATTCAATTGCCAATCGGTTCTGAAGATAGCTTCAACGGCATCATTGACTTGGTTAAAATGAAAGCTGAAATCTATACTAATGACCTTGGTACAGATATTCTTGAAGAAGATATTCCAGCTGAATACGTAGATCAAGCTAACGAATATCGTGAAAAATTGATCGAAGCAGTTGCTGAAACTGATGAAGAATTGATGATGAAATATCTTGAAGGTGAAGAAATCACTGAAGCTGAATTGAAAGCTGCTATCCGTAAAGCAACTATCAACGTTGAATTCTTCCCAGTTCTTTGTGGTTCTGCTTTCAAAAACAAAGGTGTTCAAATGATGCTTGATGCAGTTATTGACTACCTTCCAAGTCCACTTGACATCCCTGCAATCAAGGGTGTTAACCCAGATACAGACGAAGAAGAAGAACGTCCAGCATCAGATGAAGAGCCATTTGCAGCTCTTGCATTCAAGATCATGACTGACCCATTCGTAGGTCGTTTGACATTCTTCCGTGTTTACTCAGGTGTATTGGACAGTGGTTCTTACGTTCTTAATACATCTAAAGGTAAACGTGAACGTATCGGACGTATTCTTCAAATGCACGCCAACCACCGTAACGAAATCGAAACAGTTTACGCTGGTGATATCGCTGCTGCCGTTGGTTTGAAAGACACTACAACTGGGGACTCATTGACAGATGAAAAAGCTAAAGTCATCCTTGAATCAATTGAAGTTCCAGAACCAGTTATCCAATTGATGGTTGAACCTAAATCTAAAGCTGACCAAGATAAAATGGGTATCGCTCTTCAAAAACTTGCTGAAGAAGACCCAACGTTCCGTGTTGAAACTAACGTTGAAACTGGTGAAACAGTTATCTCTGGTATGGGTGAACTTCACCTTGACGTCCTTGTTGACCGTATGAAACGTGAATTCAAAGTTGAAGCAAACGTAGGTGCTCCACAAGTATCGTACCGTGAAACATTCCGTCAAGCTACTCAAGCACGTGGATTCTTCAAACGCCAATCTGGTGGTAAAGGTCAGTTTGGTGATGTTTGGATTGAATTTACGCCAAATGAAGAAGGTAAAGGATTCGAATTTGAAAATGCTATCGTCGGCGGTGTCGTTCCTCGTGAATTTATCCCTGCAGTAGAAAAAGGTCTTCAAGAATCTATGGCTAACGGTGTTCTTGCTGGTTATCCAATGGTTGACGTTAAAGCTAAACTTTACGATGGTTCATACCACGATGTCGATTCATCTGAAACAGCCTTCAAGATTGCTGCATCACTTGCACTTAAAGAAGCTGCTAAAACTGCACATCCAGTTATTCTTGAACCAATGATGCTTGTTACAATCACAGCTCCAGAAGAAAACCTTGGTGACGTTATGGGGCACGTTACAGCTCGTCGTGGACGTGTTGATGGAATGGAAGCTCATGGTAACAGCCAAATCGTTCGTGCCTTTGTTCCACTTGCTGAAATGTTCGGTTATGCAACAATTCTTCGTTCTGCAACTCAAGGACGCGGTACATTTATGATGGTATTTGACCACTATGAAGACGTTCCTAAATCAGTACAAGAAGAAATCATCAAGAAGAATTCTGGTGAATAATTCCTGATAGAAAGGATGCTCAAAAGAGCATCCTTTTTTATTATGAAAACGGTAATAATATTTGCAATTTTGGTGAAATAGTTATATAATACTAACGTTGAAAGGTTGATTTGTGCCTACGTAAGTTAATCTTTTCACAATTGTCTAAAAGGGAAACCTTTTAAAATAAAAATTTTTTTGATTTTCATAAGGAGGAAATCACTAATGGTAGTTAAAGTTGGTATTAACGGTTTCGGTCGTATCGGTCGTCTTGCATTCCGTCGTATCCAAAACGTTGAAGGTGTTGAAGTAGCTCGTATTAACGACCTTACTGACCCAGCTATGCTTGCACACTTGTTGAAATACGATACAACTCAAGGTCGTTTCGACGGTGACGTTGTTGTTAAAGATGGTGGTTTTGAAGTTAACGGTCAATTCGTTAAAGTTTCTGCAGAACGTGACCCAGAACAAATCGACTGGGCTAACGATGGTGTAGAAATCGTTCTTGAAGCAACTGGTTTCTTTGCAACTAAAGCTGCTGCTGAAAAACACTTGCACGAAGGTGGAGCTAAAAAAGTTGTTATCACAGCTCCTGGTGGATCAGATGTTAAAACAATCGTATTTAACACTAACCACGAAATTCTTGATGGTACTGAAACAGTTATCTCAGCTGGTTCATGTACAACAAACTGTCTTGCGCCAATGGCTGATGCTTTGAACAAATCATTCGGTCTTAAAGTTGGTACAATGACTACAGTTCACGGTTACACTGGTGACCAAATGACTCTTGACGCACCACACCGTAAAGGTGACTTCCGCCGCGCACGTGCTGCTGCTGAAAACATCGTTCCTAACTCAACTGGTGCTGCTAAAGCTATCGGTCTTGTTATCCCAGAATTGAACGGTAAACTTCAAGGTCATGCTCAACGTGTACCAGTTCCAACTGGATCACTTACTGAACTTGTTTCAGTTCTTGACAAAAAAGTAACTGCTGAAGAAGTTAACGCTGCTATGCAAGCTGCTGCAACTGAATCATTCGGTTACAATACTGACCCAATCGTTTCACGCGATATCGTAGGTATCTCATTCGGTTCATTGTTTGACGCAACTCAAACAGAAGTAACCGAAGCAACTGACGGTACTCAATTGGTTAAAACTGTTGCATGGTACGACAACGAAATGTCTTACACTTCACAACTTGTTCGTACTCTTGAATACTTCGCAAAAATTGCTAAATAATCAATGAGTTAGCTGAAGAAGAGAGGATTCATTCCTCTCTTTTTTATATATTGTAAAATGATACAGAAATTCACACATTTCCTCGTTTAGTAGTGGCTGGCGTACAAAATGTACTGATTTTGCTATCTCTTTTACAGGTTTTGTGATATAATTAGCATGTATAAAAAATAATAAGGAGTCCTATCAAATGGCTAAATTGACTGTTAAAGACGTTGATTTGAAAGGCAAAAAAGTTCTTGTCCGTGTTGACTTTAACGTGCCTTTGAAAGATGGCGTTATCACTAACGACAACCGTATTTCTGCGGCTCTTCCAACAATCAAGTACATCATCGAACAAGGTGGTCGTGCAATTCTTTTCTCTCACCTTGGACGTGTTAAAGAAGAAGCTGATAAAGAAGGTAAATCTCTTGCTCCAGTAGCAGCTGATTTGGCAGCTAAACTTGGTCAAGAAGTTGTCTTCCCAGGTGTTACACGTGGTGCTGAACTTGAAGAAGCTATCAACAACCTTAAAGACGGTGAAGTTCTTCTTGTTGAAAACACTCGTTTTGAAGATGTTGACGGTAAAAAAGAATCTAAAAACGATCCAGAACTTGGTAAATACTGGGCTTCACTTGGTGACGGAATCTTCGTTAACGATGCATTTGGTACTGCACACCGTGCACACGCATCTAACGTAGGTATCTCTGCAAACGTTGAAAAAGCTGTTGCAGGTTTCCTTCTTGAAAACGAAATTGCATACATCCAAGAAGCTGTTGAAAAACCAGTTCGTCCATTTATCGCAATCCTTGGTGGTTCAAAAGTTTCAGATAAAATCGGTGTTATCGAAAACTTGTTGAAAAAAGCTGATAAAGTCCTTATCGGTGGTGGTATGACTTACACATTCCTTAAAGCACAAGGTATCGAAATTGGTAATTCACTTGTCGAAGAAGACAAACTTGATGTTGCTAAAGAACTTTTGGCTAAAGCTGACGGTAAATTAATCTTGCCAGTTGACTCAAAAGAAGCTAACGCTTTTGCTGACTATACTGAAGTTAAAGATACTGAAGGTGCAGCAGTAGATGCTGGATTCCTTGGTCTTGATATCGGTCCAAAATCTATCACTAAATTTGACGAAGAATTGACTGGTGCTAAAACAGTTGTTTGGAATGGGCCTATGGGTGTATTCGAAAATCCTGATTTCCAAGCTGGTACAATTGGTGTAATGGATGCTATCGTTAAACAACCAGGCGTTAAATCAATCATTGGTGGTGGTGACTCAGCTGCCGCAGCTATCAACCTTGGTCGTGCTGACAAATTCTCATGGATTTCTACTGGTGGTGGAGCTTCTATGGAACTTCTTGAAGGTAAAGTACTTCCAGGTCTTGCAGCACTTACTGATAAATAATAATTTCTTCGTTGAGAAGATTTAAAGAGGACGGTGTTACCGTCCTTTTTTGTGTATAAAATCCGTAAATGGGAAGAAAATATTTTATTGCATGAAAGTGGTACTATTATTTTGGTTTTTGGAATGCAAGTGAGAGATATTTTGTGGTAAACGCATTCATATCAGTAGAACGTTCGCAAATCAATTTGAAAATATGTTAAAATAAAGAAAATGCAAATTGGTTGTGAGTTATGAATTATTTAAAAAATCTTTTATCGAATTATAAGTTTGACCCGAGTAAATTTAAATTGGGCATGCGCACCTTTAAGACTGGTTTAGCTGTTTTTTTGGTTTTATTAATTTTCCATTTATTTGGATGGGAAGGGCTGCAGATAGGAACGCTGACAGCTGTTTTCAGTTTACGTGAAAGTTTGGACAAGAGCGTTCATTTTGGCTTCTCACGTGTGGTTGGAAATAGTGTTGGTGGTTTGCTATCTCTGCTCTTCTTTTTTATCAATCAGTTTTTCCATAATCAGTTTTGGGTAACGTTGATTTTTGTTCCAATTTTTACCATGTTAGGAATTATGATTAATGTTTCAATTAATAACAAAGCAGGAATCATTGGTGGAACATCGGCACTTTTGATTATTACTCTATCAATTCCTGCTGGTGATACCATTTTATATGTATTTGCTAGGGTGTTTGAAACATTTTGCGGGGTCTTTGTAGCTATTCTTGTTAATTCTGATGTTGATAAGATTAAGGGACTTTTACGCCAAAAAAACTAAAAATTTTTCATTTATGTTATATTTTCTTACATAAGGGGTTGACGGTTTAGAATTTTCAGACTATAATAAGTGTCGGAAGGAGGTCATCATGAAAGAAAAAGAACTCAGACGTTCAATGGCGGTATTTCCTATTGGAACAGTAATGAAATTGACGGATTTAACAGCACGCCAGATTCGTTATTATGAAGATCAGGGTTTAATTACCCCAGAAAGGACGTCGGGAAATCGTCGTATGTATTCGTTAAATGATATGGATCGATTGCTCGAAATTAAAGATTTTCTTGATGAGGGGCTTAATATTGCGGCTATTAAGCGTGAATATGCGGAGCGACAAGATAAAGCACATCAGAAACAAAAATCTTTAACTGATGCTGATGTTCGTCGTATCTTACAAGATGAACTCCGTAACCAAGGTCGTTTTTCGGCCCCATCACAGTACATTGGCAACTGGCGCATCTAAAAACACGCGCCGCTCGGTTATTTCGGTTTTAAAAAGGAGACCTTAATTCATGACTATTACAGCAGCTGACATTCGTCGCGAAGTCAAAGAAAAAAATGTAACTTTTTTGCGTTTAATGTTCTCAGATATCGCTGGGACATTGAAAAATGTGGAAATTCCAGCAACTGATGAACAACTTAACAAAGTATTGGCAAACAAAGCAATGTTTGACGGTTCTTCAATCGAAGGTTTTGTTCGTATCAACGAATCTGATATGTTCTTACATCCAGACCTTGATACTTGGACAGTGTTCCCTTGGGGGAGTGAAAATGGTGCTGTTGCAGGTTTGATCTGTGACATCTATACTGCTGAAGGAGAACCATTTGCAGGTGACCCACGTGGAAACTTGAAACGTGCTCTTCGTCATATGGAAAAAGTTGGTTTCAAATCATTTAATCTTGGTCCAGAGCCAGAATTCTTCTTATTCAAATTGGATGAAAAAGGTGAAGCAACTCTTGAAGTAAACGACCGTGGTGGTTACTTCGACCTTGCACCAACTGACCTTGCAGATAACACTCGTCGTGAAATTGTTAATGTTTTGACTGAAATGGGGTTTGAAGTTGAAGCTAGTCACCACGAAGTGGCTGTTGGCCAACATGAAATTGACTTTAAATACGCTGATGTTTTGAAAGCTTGTGATAACATTCAAATTTTCAAACTTGTTGTTAAAACAATTGCTCGTAAACATGGTCTTTACGCTACATTCATGGCTAAGCCTAAATTTGGTATCAACGGTTCAGGTATGCACTGTAACATGTCATTGTTCGATTACGATGGCAATAATGCCTTCTACGATACTGAAGATCCAAAAGGTATGCAATTGTCAGAAACAGCATATTATTTCCTTGGCGGTTTGATGAAGCATGCTTATAACTACACTGCAATCATGAACCCAACTGTAAACTCATACAAACGTTTGGTTCCTGGTTATGAAGCACCAGTTTACATTGCATGGGCTGGACGCAACCGTTCACCACTTATCCGCGTTCCTGCATCACGTGGTATGGGAACCCGTTTGGAACTTCGTTCTGTTGACCCAACTGCTAACCCATATCTTGCACTTGCTGTCCTGCTTGAAGCAGGTCTTGACGGTATTGAAAACAAAATTGAAGCTCCAGCTCCAGTTGAATCAAATATCTATGTCATGACTGAAGGAGAACGTAAAGAAGCAGGTATCCGTGACCTTCCTTCTACTTTGCACAATGCTGTTAAAGCTTTACAAGAAGATGAAGTTGTCAAAGCAGCGCTTGGTGAACATATCTTTGTAAACTTTGTGGAAGCTAAGAAAATTGAATGGTCAAGCTATGCGGCCTTTGTTTCGCAATGGGAAGTTGATAACTATCTAGACTTATACTAAGAAGTAGTGAAGGAGACAGCTTCTGGCTGTCTTTTTTTTACCCCAAATTACCACATTTGTAATTAGAAAGTTCAAATAAGAACTATTCTAATCTAACATAAAGTGGTATAATTTAAAGTAAATATTCTGAATAATTAGACCGTTTTTGACTATTTGTACTAATGATAGGAGTAGAAGCTATGAATGAAAGTGCTTTGAGAGCGCAACAGACAACGCTTTGGGATCCATCTTTTGAATCGGATGCTTGTGGTATGGGGTTTGTTGCACAGCTTGATGGTAAAGCCAGCCATACTTTGATTGATTATGCCTTAACCATGTTAACTCGTATGAATCACCGTGGAGGTACAGGTGCAGAACCTGATACAGGAGACGGTGCAGGAATGTTGCTTACTTTGCCTGATGAATTTTTCCAATTAAAAGCTAAAGAAGCAGGTTATGTTTTGCCTAAAAAAGGCGATTACGCCGTTGCACAATTATTTTTACCTCAGGATACTGAAGCTAAGGTAAGTCTTTTGGAAGCTGTTAATGCTGAAATTAAATTAGCAGGTTTTCATGTTTTGATGACACGTGATGTGCCATTTAATTACGATAATTGTGGTCCAGCAGCCCAAGAAATTATGCCAAGTTTTGTACAAGTTTTTGTTAAGAAGCCTGATGACACAAAAGCTGGCCGTGATTTTGAGGATAAATTGTTCCGCTTACGTCGCCAACTTGAAAAGAGTTTTTCAGCTGATGAATTTTTCATTTGCTCACTTTCAAGTAAGACAATTGTGTACAAAGGAATGCTGCATGCTTTCCAAGTTGGGCTTTTTTATCCTGATTTGCAAGATGAACATTTCAAGTCTCATATTGCGTTGACACACTCACGCTTTTCTACAAATACTTTCCCATCTTGGGATCGTGCACAGCCATTCCGCTTTTTGGCTCACAATGGTGAAATTAATACTCTCCGTGGTGCTGAAAATTGGATGCACAGTCACCAGATTGAAGTTTATAACGAAGAAAATTCGGACTCTGCCAAGTTGGAAAACTGTCTAGAATATCTTTACCGTAATGGTCGTGATATTCCACAAAGTCTTTTAATGATGGTACCTGAAGCTTGGGGTGATGAATCAGGGCTTTCAGATGATTTGAAGGCATTTTATGAATATGCGTCAAGTTTTGTGGCTCCATGGGATGGTCCAGCAGCGCTTGTTTTCACTGATGGTGATATGGTTGGTGCGCGTTTGGACCGTAATGGATTGCGTCCTAGCCGTTATTCATTGACAAAAGATAATTTCCTTATTTGCTCAAGTGAATCTGGTGTTGTCGATCTTGAACCAAGTCGCGTTATTGAAAAAGGTGTGCTTGGACCTGGTAATATGATGTTGATTGACACGACTTCAGGAAAATTAATGCGCAATGAAGAAGTGAAAGCATACTATGCTGCACAACATCCATACAAAGAGTGGGTTGACGAAAACATTGCTCATCTTAACGACTTTGAGGCTGCTGAATTGACTCAAGAAACAAATGACATTGAAACAATGTGGAAGGCTTATGGCTACAATGAAGAAGTTATTCGTACGGTCATTCTACCAATGTCTGAAAAAGGTGAAGAACCTGTCATTTCAATGGGATTTGATAGCCCACTAGCGGTTCTCTCTAATAAGAACCAATCGCTTTTCACTTTCTTCAAGCAACAATTTGCGCAGGTTACTAATCCGCCAATTGATGCCATTCGTGAACAAATCGTTGTGTCAACTAGTGTTTACCTTGGTGGTGATGGGAATTTCAAAGCTGATGGTGCTGATAACTGTGTCAAAGTAAAAATTGACAGCCCAGTTCTTTCAAGTCAAGATTTTGCGAAAATTGCTAACTTGAAAGATGACCGTTATTGTGCAACAACCCTATCTACGGTTTATGACGTGGTTGAGCCGTCACATAATCGTTTGCAACGTGCGCTAGAAAATCTTTTCAAAGCTGCTGAAAAAGCCGTTGATAATGGTAGTAAGATTATTATTCTTTCAGACCGTAATGTTAAAGAAAATCAGACAACTATTCCAATGTTGTTAGCTGTTTCTGGTTTAAATAACTACATGGTTGTCAAAGGAAAAGCTAGCCAATTTTCAATTGTTGTCGATACAGCGGAAGCTATTGAAGTTCATCATTTTGCAACCTTGGTTGGTTATGGTGCGGCTGCGGTTCACCCTTATGGCGCTTATGCGACATTGAAAGAATATGGCAAAGACGAGCTTGCTTTTGAAAAATATCGTAAAGCTGCTGAAAAAGGTATTGTCAAAGTTATGAGTCGTATGGGGATTTCAACAATCCTTGGTTACAAAGGGGCTCAATTATTTGAAGCCGTTGGTTTATCTGACTCTGTTGTTAACAAATACTTTACAGGTACAGTAACTCGTATTGGTGGTTTGTCACTTGACCAAATTGAAAAAGAATACCTTCAACGTATGGAAGATGCTTTTGGTTCTCGTCGTGGAGATTATCTCCAAAGTGGTGGTATTTATCAATTTAAAGCAGATGGCGAGTATCACCTTTTCAATCCACATACCATTTATAATTTCCAACAAGCTGTTCGTAAAGGGGACTACAAACTCTTTAAAGAATACACAGCTGAATTGGACAAAGAAGCATTGTCAACGCCGACAACACTTCGTTCTATTTGGGAATTTAAATCTGACCGTCCAAAAGTTGACCTTTCTGAGGTAGAACCAGTAGAAACTATTGTTAAACGTTTCAAAGTTGGTGCCATGAGTTTTGGTTCACTTTCTAAAGAAGCACATGAAACAATTGCTGAAGCCATGAACTCAATCGGAGCGAAATCAAACTCTGGTGAAGGTGGCGAAAATCGTAATCGTTTCAAAGTGCAACCAGACGGACGTAATTTGAACTCTAAAATCAAACAAGTTGCTTCTGGACGTTTTGGTGTCAATGCAGAATACCTCATGTCTGCTGAAGAACTTCAAATTAAATTAGCACAAGGTGCGAAACCTGGTGAAGGTGGTCAATTGCCTGGTCAAAAAGTCTTCCCTTGGGTTGCAGAAATTCGTGGTGCAACGCCTGGTGTACGCTTGATTTCACCACCACCTCACCATGACATCTACTCAATTGAAGATTTGGCGCAATTGATTTATGACCTTAAAGCCATTAATCCTTATGCTAAAATCAATGTTAAATTGGTTTCAAGTACTGGTGTTGGTACAATTGCTACGGGTTGTGTAAAAGCTGGTGCTGATAAGGTTGTTATTTCTGGTTATGATGGTGGTACAGGAGCTTCTCCACGTAACTCTGTCCGTGATGCTGGGCTTCCATGGGAAATGGGCTTGGCTGAAGCACACCAAACATTGTCACTTAACCGTCTCCGTCAACGTATGACTCTTGAAACTGATGGTAAATTAATGACTGGTCGCGATGTTGCCATTGCCACTCTTCTTGGAGCGGAAGAATATTCATTTGCAAGTCTAGCATTGATTTCTATTGGTTGTGTGATGATGCGTGTTTGCTCATTGAATACTTGTCCTGTTGGTGTAGCAACTCAAAATCCAGAACTTCGTAAACATTTTGCAGGTAAACCTGAACATGTGATTAACATGATGATGTTTATGGCAGAAGAATTGCGTGAATATATGGCTGAACTTGGTTTCCGTTCTGTTGACGAAATGGTTGGTCATTCAGAAATCTTGAAAGCGAAATTCATTCCAAAAGGTAAAGTAAAATCGCTTGATTTTTCACGTATGCTTGGTATAGCTTATCCAATTGACCGCAAGACAGAAGATCCATTTGCTGAAGCACGTCAATGGAAAGAATTGGACGGATTTGCCAAAGCTGCTGTTGATAATGGTGCAAGCGTGACGATTAAAGAATCAATTAACAATGTTCAACGTGCAGTCGGTGCTCGAATGGCAGGCTGGATGGCTGAACGTTATGGAAATGATACCGTTGAACTAGGTTTGATTAAATATGAATATACTGGTATTGCTGGTCAATCATTTGCAAGCTTTATCACACAAGGTATGGAATTAACGCTAGTTGGTGAAGCAAATGACTACATTGCCAAATCAATGTCAGGTGGACGTTTGATTGTGAAGCCGCCGCATGATGCCGCTTATGATGTTGAAAATTCACCGATCGTTGGTAACGTTGCTCTCTTTGGTGCGGTTAAGGGTGAAGCTTATTTCGCTGGTCGCGCAGGTGAACGTTTCTGTGTTCGTAATTCAGGTGCTAAAGTTGTTGTTGAAGGTGTCGGAGCACACGGTTGTGAATACATGACAGGTGGTGTTGCTGTTATCCTTGGAACAACAGGACGTAACTTCGCTGCTGGTATGAGTGGTGGTGTTGCCTATGTTTATGATGTGGACGGTGATTTTGCCGAAAAAGTTAACCAAGAAATGGTTGACCTTTACAAAGTCGGTGAAACTCGTGGGGATGATGTCTTGGTTGATATGATTCAAAAACACTATGAATACACAGGTAGCGCTAAAGCAAAACGCTTGCTTGACAACTGGGCACAAGAAGTTGATAAATTCATTAAAGTTTATCCAACTGAATTCCATGAAATTAATAATATTGAATACGCACTTGCTAATACTGGTTTAGAAGGTGATGAACTTGAATTGCGTACCTTCGAAATTGCCACAGGTGGTGCAGAAACTGCTGCCGAGAAAGAAGAACTTCTTGCACAAGTAACAGGAGGTAAATAAAATGGCTAATCCATTTGGATTTTTGAAATATGAACGTAAAGATAATCCGTTTCGTCCTGTTGCTGAACGCATCTTGGACTTTGAAGAATTACAAGTTCCATTGTTCGAAGAGGACCGTCAAAAACAAGCTGCACGTTGTATGGCTTGTGGGATTCCTTTCTGTCATTCTGGACAATTCTACGGTGGCGGACGCGCGGTTTCAGGTTGTCCAAATGACAACTTGATTCCTGAATGGAATGATTTGCTTTATAAAGGCGATTACAAACGTGCTTTTGAGCGTCTCTCACGTACAAATCCTCTCCCAGAAATGACTGGACGTGTTTGTCCAGCGCCGTGTGAAAAAGGTTGTACAGAAGGCCTTAATGGCTCTGGTGTCACTATCCATGATAATGAACGCTTTATCATCGATACAGCCTTTGAAAATGGTTGGGTAGAGGAGTCAGGTCGTCCAGCCTATCGTACAGGATTTAAAGTTGCTGTTATTGGTTCTGGACCTGCAGGGCTTTCAACTGCTTGGCGCCTTAATAAACTAGGTCATACAGTAACTGTCTATGAACGTAGTGATCGTTTTGGTGGACTATTGATGTACGGTATTCCAAATATGAAATTGGATAAGGAAATTGTTCAACGTCGTATTGATTTGATGGAAAAACTTGGTATCAATTTTGTTGCTAATACGGAAGTGGGACGTGATGTAACAGCGGATGAATTGTTGAAACAATATGACCGTGTTGTTCTTGCAACTGGTGCAAGTGTTCCGCGTGATTTGGATGTCCCAGGTCGTCATCTATCTGGTGTGCGTTTTGCGGTTGATTTCTTAACTGAAACGACTAAAAATGTCCTTGCTTCTGATAATAAAAAACTTGGTCCAACGCTTGAAGGCAAACATGTTCTTGTCATTGGTGGCGGTGATACAGGTAATGATTGTATCGGTACGGCTGTTCGTTTGGGTGCAGCAAGTGTTAAACAACTTGAGATCACTCCAGAACCGCCAGAAAAACGCTTACCAACAAATCCATGGCCACAATATCCAATGATTAAACGTGTCGGTTATGGGCAAGAAGAAGCCAATTTCGTACAAGATACAGAATTGACAACTTATGCTACATCAACAACTGAGTTTATCGGTGCTGATAGTGGTCAAGTCATTGCTGCTAAGACTATCAAAGTTGGTCCTGGTTTCAAACCAATTGAGGGAACTGAAGAAATCATCAAAGCAGACCTTGTTTTACTAGCAATGGGATTCACAGGTGCTGAAAAATCATTATTTGAACAATTTGGTGTTCAAAGTGTCTATGATGATTATTCAACAAATAATGACCATGTCTTTGTTGCTGGTGACGCGCGTCGTGGTCCAAGTCTTGTGATTTGGGGAATCCGCGAAGGACGCAAAGCCGCAGAGAAAATCGACCAAGGTCTTCGTGTCATGGTTGCACAATAAAACTAAGAAAGCTCGCTGTTATGGCGAGTTTTTTGGTTGGATTCAAGATAGTCTTTAGGTTTGTGGAAAAGGAGAACATACGACTTTATTCATGGGCCTAAAAATTCAAAAGCAAATCGGTAACTTTAAAGAGATTTGATTTTTTAGCTAGTCTTCGTTTTTAGTTGCTAACCTAAAATGATTTACGTTTACTCCTGCACTTTGTCATTTCGTAAACAAAGAAGCTGAGCACTTTTGTCTCAGCTTCGTTAATTCTATTTTTCATCTGGTGTGAGAATCATTGGGATAATGATTGGTTCACGTTCTGTTTTTTCGTATAAGAATGGACGAAGGGCGTTCACAATAGCACCGTTAACAGATTGAATGCTTGCGTCCTGGTTTTTCAAGGCTATGCGAATCGCGTTGAAAAGAACACGTTGACTTTCACGGATGAGGTCGCCTGATTCGCGCATGTAGATAAATCCACGGCTGAGAATGTCAGGACCTGCTAAAATCATTTGTGTGTCAAAATCGACAGTTGCGACAGCAAGAACGACACCGTCTTCTGATAAATCATGACGGTCACGCAGTACAGCAGCACCAATGTCACCAATACCATTACCATCAACATAAATGTCTTGAGCATTGAAGTGTCCAGCACGGCGAGCTGAACTAGCTGTGAGAGCTAGGACATCACCATTTTCCATGATAAAGATATTATCTTTTGGCACACCTGTGTCCATTGCTAAACCAGCATGAATTTTTAGCATACGGTATTCACCGTGAACCGGCATGAAGTATTTTGGTTTCATCAAGCGGAGCATGAGTTTTTGCTCTTGTTGACCACCATGACCAGATGTGTGGATATTGTTGACTTTACCGTGGATAACTTCGACACCAGCTTCTTGGATAGTATTAATTAGTTTATTAACGCTTGTTGTGTTACCAGGAATTGGGCTAGATGAGAAGATAACGGTGTCACCAGGTTGTAGTGTGACTTGGCGGTGTGTACCATTGGCAATACGTGCTAGCGCAGCCATTGATTCCCCCTGACTACCTGTACACATGATTAAAATTTCACTAGCATGATAGTCTTTGAGTTCGCTTGGTTCGATAAATGTTCCTTTTGGAACCTTGATATAACCAAGTTCGATACCATTGACAATGGCTTTTTCCATAGAACGTCCGAAAACAACAATTTTACGTCCTGTTTTAACGGCAGCTTCGGCAGCTTGTTGGAGACGGAAAATATTTGAAGCAAATGATGCAAAAATAATACGTCCATGAATACCTTCAATAATCTTCATGATAGATTGTCCAACGACTTTTTCTGAATTTGTAAAGGTTGGAATTTCAGCGTTGGTTGAGTCTGATAATAAACAGAGAACGCCATCTTCACCAAGGGCAGCCATGCGGTGGATATCTGCTGGCTCACCAACTGGTGTCCAGTCAAATTTGAAGTCCCCTGTGCAGACAATTTTACCTTGTGGTGTGTGGATAACGATTCCAAGAGGTTCTGGAATTGAGTGGGTTGTGCGGAAGAAAGTAACGCTAAGGTTTTTAAATGTTAATTCTGTGTTAGCGTTGATTTCATAGAGTTTAGCATCACGGAGAAGTCCGTGTTCTTCCAATTTTCCTTTGATAAGTGCAAGAGCTAATGGTCCAGCGTAGATTGGGATATTAGCTTGTTTTAAGAGAAATGGGATTCCACCAATGTGGTCCTCGTGACCGTGGGTAATAACGAGCCCTTTGATACGGTCAATATTTTCAACGATATAAGAATAATCTGGAATGACATAATCGATTCCGAGAAGGTCATCTTCAGGGAATTTGATACCAGCATCAACGATGATAATTTCATCTTTGTACTCAATACCGTAAGTATTTTTTCCGATTTCTCCAAGACCACCAATTGCGTAAACCCCAACTTCTTCGGGTTTTAAATTGATTTGTGACATGTTATAACTCCGTTAATTTAAAGACACCTGTTTCTTTTTCGTAAGCTAGGTGTTTATCTGATAGAAGCTCAATAAATTCAACGTTGTAAGGTGTCTTTTCTTCAACGAGTTTGCGTGTTTTGATGCGTCCTTCGAGTTCAGTTGTGGCATCAACGTCTAAGTAGAGCACTTTAGTTTGCTCACGGTGTGGGTTACGTTCTTTTGTTTCTTGGTAAAAAACTTTATAAATCATAGTTTTCCTTTCTTTATACCTGTGGCTAATCAAACTACAAAAAACCTGCCAAATAGCTTTATATCTACTTGACAAACATCTATGAAATTTTTACGAGTAATTGATTTAACCTTGATTCGTTGCAATTATTAAAATTATATCATAAAATAAGAGGTAGAATCAAGTGAGGGAATTTAAATGATGAAAGTTTTAGCCTTTGATACTTCAAGTAAGGCTTTATCTGTTGCTATTTTAGATGGCAAGAATTTGTTAGCCGATGTAACGGTCAATATTAAAAAAAATCACAGTATAACATTAATGCCTGCGATTGATTTTTTGATGACATCTGTGGATTTGCAACCAAGTGATTTAGATAGAATTGTTGTAGCGCAAGGTCCAGGGTCTTATACTGGTTTGCGCGTGGCGGTTGCGACAGCTAAAACATTGGCATATACGTTAAATATTGAGCTAGTAGGGGTGTCAAGTCTGTATGCACTTGCTGCGGCAGCTGATTTTGATGGCTTGGTTGTTCCTATCATGGATGCCCGTCGTAATAATGTTTATGCTGGGTTTTATAAAAATGGTCAGTCTGTTAAAGCAGACCAACACATGAGTTTTACAGCTGTTTTAGAAGCCGTTAAGGCTGAAGCTAAGGTTATGTTTGTTGGTGAAGTGGATAATTTCCGCGACCAGATTGAAGAAGCTCTACCACAAGCTGTTATTTTACCTGTTTTGCCATCAGCTTATGCTATTGGAAAATATGGTCAAAGTCTTGAACCAGCTGATGTTGACAGTTTTGTACCAAATTATCTCAAACGTGTGGAAGCAGAGGAAAACTGGCTTAAAACGCATAAAGAAGATTCAACTGCAGATTATGTCAAACGTATCTAACATGAAAGATTTATCAGAAAAAGTGACTGCTGTTTATGCTATCTTGTCTGATGTCTATGAAGTGTCACCATGGACAAAAAAGCAAATTTTAGCAGATATGCAGCAGGATAGTGTGGATTATTTTTTTGTGGAAAAAGACAAGGAAATGGTTGGTTTTCTGGCAATTCAGCAACTTGTTGGCGAATTAGAAATCACAAATATTGCGGTTAAGAAAGCTTATCAAGGTTGTGGTTTAGGCAGTCAGTTATTAACCAATTTAGACCAGATTGACTTTTCAATTTTCTTGGAAGTGAGAGCATCAAATACTTCTGCGCAAGCTTTGTACCAAAAATTTGGATTTAAGGTGATTGGTGAGCGTAAGCAATATTACCATAATCCAATTGAGGATGCGATTATCATGAAGCGTGAAGGTAATGAGAGGTAAAAAAGATAAATGAAAGATAGATATATTTTAGCTGTGGAGAGCTCTTGTGATGAAACAAGTGTTGCCGTTTTAAAAAATGAAAGCGAGATTTTGAGCAATATTATTGCTAGTCAAATTGAAAGTCACAAGCGTTTTGGTGGCGTGGTGCCAGAGGTTGCTAGTCGTCACCATGTCGAAGTGATTACAACGTGTTTCAAAGATGCTTTGGATGCGGCAGGAATTGAAGTGAGTGACCTTGATGCGGTTGCTGTAACTTACGGTCCTGGCTTGGTTGGAGCGATTTTAGTGGGGATGGCTGCTGCTAAAGCTTTTGCTTGGGCGAACCATTTGCCATTGATTCCTGTTAATCATATGTCTGGGCACTTGATGGCAGCTCGTCAAGTCAAAGAATTAGCCTATCCATTAATGGCATTATTGGTTTCTGGCGGACACACAGAACTGGTTTATGTGTCTGAACCTGGCGATTATAAAATTGTCGGTGAAACGCGTGATGACGCTGTTGGTGAAGCATATGACAAGGTTGGTCGTGTCATGGGCTTGACTTATCCTGCTGGACGTGAAATTGACCAATTGGCACATCAAGGAAAGAATATTTATGATTTTCCGCGTGCCATGATTAAAGAAGATAACCTCGAATTTTCATTTTCAGGTTTGAAATCAGCTTTTATTAATTTACACCATAATGCTGCGCAAAAAGGTGAAACACTCTCAAAAGAAGATTTATCAGCATCATTTCAAGCTGCCGTTTTGGATGTTTTGATGGCGAAAACAAAAAAAGCTTTGGAAAAATATCCTGTCAAAACACTCGTTGTAGCTGGTGGTGTGGCTGCTAATCAAGGCTTGCGTGAACGTTTGGCAGATGAAATTACAGAAGCAGAAGTTGTTATTCCGCCATTACGTCTTTGCGGCGATAATGCTGGCATGATTTCGCTAGCAGCAGCGATTGAATACGATAAAGGGCACTTTGCTGACTTAGACTTAAACGCTAAACCAAGTTTAGCTTTTGATAGTTTGGATTAGGGGATAAAGGTAATAGAAGAACTCTTGAAAATTTATTTTCAGGAGTCTTTTTATGTGCTATAATGGAAAAAATTGTTTGAACAATGAGTAGCTGCAGAGACTTCATATGGGTTCTCTGCTTATTGAATATTTAGGGAGTTTGTATGCAGGAAAAAGGGTTTAAAGAGGGGCTTCAAGCTGCACTTCCAACGGCTTTGGGTTATATTTCGATTGGTTTAGCTTTTGGAATTGTGGCATCTGCTTCAGGATTATCAGCTTTAGAAGTTGGCTTGATGAGTCTTTTGGTCTATGGTGGTTCAGCTCAATTTGCCATGTGTGCCATGTTGCTTGCTCATGCTGATTTGGCTTCAGTAACGTTGACCGTTTTTTTAGTTAATTTGCGTAATATGTTGATGAGTTTGCATGCAACAACTATTTTTACCAAAACAAGCTTTCTCAATAACATTGGGATAGCTAGCTTAATTACAGATGAAAGTTATGGTGTTTTGCTGGGAGAAAATGTTCACAATAAATCAATTGCAGCTAGCTGGATGCATGGTAATAATCTACTGAGTTATGCAGCATGGGTTTTATCTACAATTGTAGGGACACTCCTAGGAGGTATTATCCCTAATCCAGAAAGTTTTGGGCTTGATTTTGCTCTGATTGGTATGTTTATTGGTTTACTTGTCTTTCAATTTGATGCGATATTGAGTGAAGGCATTAAAAAACTATTGCTTGTACTAGCAGCTGTGGCTATTAGTTTTTTAGTCTGTGCTGTTTTTCTATCAAGTGCCTTAGCGGTTTTAGTGTCAACGTTAATTGGTTGTAGTGTGGGGGTAATGTTGAATGAGCGTTAGTAGTTATGTTTTGGTAGCCATTCTTTTAGGATTTGTTGTGTCTTGGGTTCCGCGAGTTGCCCCTTTTATCTTGGTAAAATATAAAGGCTTGCCCGAAATTGTCATTCGTTTTTTGAAATATTTACCCGTTTCCATTTTATTTGCTTTGACGTTTTCAAGCCTTTTTGACGTTGAAATTGGGCATTTGCCACAAGTAAAGGACTTGGAAGTTCTAGTCAGTCTTCCCACTTTTTATGTCGCCTTAAAATCTAAAAATTTATTATATGCCGTCATTACAGGAATTGTTAGCATGGCGATTTTACGGTTAATATTTTAATTTTGCCATTAATTGTTTGAGTTGAGCAATTTCTTCTGTGGATAAGTTTGATAAAAGAAAATCAGATTGCTTTTGTTCATATTCGTGAAGCTGTGGATAAATGTCCATGGCTTTTTCTGTTGGATAAACACGTTTGATTTTCTGGTTAACAGCATCTTTCTTTAGTTCAAAATAGCCGAGCGTAGCTAATTTTTTTATCGTTCTAAAGGCAGTTGTACGGTCAATTTGGACATTGTCTGCCAACTCGCCCAAAAACATTCCAGGTTTTTCACAGACACGAATAATATAGATGAATAGATTGTTATTTAGTCCAAGTTCTTTAAAATGATTATTAGAGTCAATTTGAATGGTGCGCGTGATAGCGCCAATAGTACGAATAATATCAAACATAATAGTTTCTCCTTGCTAAAAATTTTAACAAAAAAATATTGCATTTACAATAAAAAGTGATATAATAATCTCGATATTATTGTAAATGCAATCAAAAGAGGTGCTAATATGTTACATTTTGAAAATGATTATAATAAAGGAATTCATCCACAGCTACTCCAAGCGCTTGTGGATAGTAATCAAGAAAGTTTTGCTGGTTATGGCATGGATAGTTATTGTGCACAGGCTGCAGAAAAGATGAAAGCAGCTTGCCATTGCCCTGAAGCTGAAATCTTCTTTTTATCAGGTGGCACACAGACTAATCAAGTGGTTATCGATAGCTTGTTAACCTCTTACGAAGGTGTTATCGCTGCTGAAACGGGGCATGTTAGCACTCATGAAGCTGGTGCTATTGAATTTACAGGACACAAGGTACTAACACTTCCTTCTCATCAAGGAAAAATTCAGGCGGCTGAGCTTGCTGCTTATGTGGATAACTTTTATCGTGATGGCAACCATGACCATATGGTTTTTCCAGGGATGGTTTACATTTCTCACCCAACTGAATATGGCACGCTCTACACCAAAGAAGAATTAACCGCCATTTCAGATGTTTGTCGTCAATATCAATTGCCACTCTTTATTGATGGCGCACGTTTAGGATATGGTTTGGCAGCTAAGGAGACAGATGTTGATTTACCAACTATTGCTGAATTATCAGACGTCTTTTATATTGGTGGTACCAAAATGGGAGCCTTTATTGGTGAAGCCGTCGTGTTTACAAAACAAAATACACCAAAACATTTTGTGACAACAGTCAAGCAGCATGGAGCACTTTTGGCAAAAGGTTGGCTGATTGGTGTGCAATTTGACCGTTTCTTTACGGATAATCTTTATTTTGAAATTGGTGAGCACGCTATTAAAATGGCAGAGCAGTCAAAAGCCATTTTACGTGAAAAAGGCTATCGTTTCTATCTGGAATCACCAACAAATCAACAATTTATCATTATTGAAAATGCTAAATTAGCCACTTTAGGTGAAGTCCTTGCTTATAGCTTCTGGGAAAAATATGACGATACTCATACGGTTATTCGTTTAGCAACAAGTTGGTCAACAACGCAAGAAGATATTGATAAATTACGAGAGGTTTTATAGAGGTAAGGTATGCAGATATCTATTTTTGAACCAAAGTTTAATCAGGCGGTGATAGACTTGATACTAACTATCCAGCAAGAAGAATTTTTGCTTCCTATTTCCTTAACGGAACAACCTGATTTATTGGACATTGAAAATTCTTATCAAAAACAAGGTGGTCAATTCTGGGTAGCTATAAATGAGAGGAAAGAAGTGCTAGGGTGTATTGGCTTAGTGGCTCTTGAACAAGACAATGTCGCTTTAAAGAAAATGTTTGTAAGTAAAAATTACAGAAAAGCAGGTTTAGGAAAAGAATTATTGAAGGCTTTTGTAGCTTATTGCCAAAAAGAGCAGAAGAAGGCTATTTTTCTTGGAACAACAACAGATTTTGAGGCTGCTCAGCACTTTTACCGAAAATTTGGTTTTCAAGCAATTGAATCGTCAAATTTACCTGCTGATTTTCCACGTTTAGCTGTGGATAATCGTTTCTATACTTATGTTATTAACTAAAAAAGCTGGGGATATCCCAGCTTTTTGTGTGATAAAAACTTTTGTCTTTCTATTTTTTTGAGGATTACCAGCTGGCTTTTTTGACGCCAGGAAGTTGTCCTTTGTGAGCAAGGTCACGGAAGTTGATTCGGCTAACGCCGAATTTACGCATGTATGCGTGTGGGCGTCCGTCAATGCGGTCACGATTTTTCAAACGATTTGGATTTGAGTCGCGTGGTAATTTACGAAGCGCTTCGTAATCGCCTTTTGCCTTCAATTCACGACGTAAGTCGGCATATTGTTCAATGAGTTTTAGTTGTCGGTTGTATCTAGCAATTTTTGATTTTTTAGCCATAATGTCTCCTTTTACTTAACTGGTTAACGATATTTATTATAACACCTTTGAGGAAATAATCAAGAGAAAAACTTAACTAGTTAAATATTTTTTTCAAAAAAAGAAACCCACAAAAGGATTTCTCAACAATTGTTAGTAATGTAAACTTCCAGCGACCCAGCCTGTACATAACGCCACAGTGATGTTAAAACCACCTGTGTGGGCATTAATATCAAGCACTTCACCAGCAAAGTAAAGTCCAGGGACTTGCTTACTTTCAAGGGTTTTGGGATTAATTTCTTTCAAATCAATGCCACCTTTAGTCACAAAAGATTTTGCCAGTGACATTTTTCCGGTTACTTTAATTGGCAGCTCTTTGATGTTATCCACAAGTTCTTTTTCTTGTTGTGGCGTTAGTTGTTTGACTTTTTCGGGAAATGGCTGTGCTAAAAAGCTTGCTAATCGTTCTGGAAGAAGCACTTTAAGAGCATTTTTGAGGGATTTCTCACGCTGCTCCGCTAAAAATGCGTGTATCTTTTCTGTGGATAGTTTGGGGACAAGGTCAAGTGTAATGGTTTCGCCACCCTTGATAAAACTTGATAGGCGTAGTGCGGCAGGTCCAGACAAACCAAAATGCGTAAAGAGCAAATCATGCGTAATATAGTGTTTTTGATAGCTCAAACAAACATCATCAAGAGAGATTCCTTGAAGTTCCTTGTGTGGAAAATCTGTTAATAATGGACTTTCAGCCGCTTCAAGTTCTGTAAGATTGAGTTTAAAATGCCTGGCAATCTCATAACCAAAACCTGTTGACCCTGTGGAAGGATAGGCTTTACCACCTGTTGTGACAATGAGTTTTCCACAGATGAACTCATCTGTCGCAGATTTGACGTGGAAAAGGTTGTCGATTTTCTTGACAGAAACAACTTCAGTATTGGTTAAAACGGTGCCACCGAGTTCATTGATTTTATGGGCAAGAGCATCAATAATCGTTTTTGATTTATCAGTTTTTGGGAACACACGCCCATGGTCCTCAACTTTTAAAGCAACGCCATTTTCTTCAAAAAATCGGATAATGTCGTGGTTGTCAAATTGTGAAAAGACACTGTAAAGAAAGCGTCCATTTCCAGGAATGCCTTCCATGAGGTCATCAATGGTACCATTATTAGTGACGTTACAACGTCCACCCCCCGTTCCAGCTAGTTTTTTGCCGAGTCGTTTATTTTTGTCGATAAGTAATGTTTGGTTACCATAATAACTGCTTGAAATGGCAGCCATCATACCAGCGGGACCGCCGCCAATGATAATTGTATCGTATGTATTCATATAGCTATTGTAGCATAAAATATTGCTATCTTGATAAGCAAGTAATGGGATTTGTGAAAAGAAAGTTAGGATGTTTACAGAAAATAACAAAAACGTGACAGCAGTTCTAAAAAAAGTTGATATCAAGTAAAAAGCACACCAGAAACTTGGTGAAAATTGACAATCATAGACTGTTATGTTATCCTTTTCATAAGAAATTTCAACGTAAAAGAGGATATTATGGCAATTGAGAAAACAGTTAGCGAGCTGGCTGAGATTCTAGGAGTTAGCCGCCAAGCGGTTAACAATCGTGTCAAGAGTCTGCCAGAAGAAGATGTCGATAAAAATGAAAAGGGAGTTACCGTTGTCAACCGAAGTGGCTTGATTAAATTGGAAGAAATCTACAAAACAACCATTTTTGAAGATGAGCCAATTGATGAAGAAACAAAACAACGCGAACTTTTAGAAATTTTAGTGGACGAAAAAAATACTGAAATTACACGTTTGTATGAGCAGCTCAAAGCTAAGGATAAACAGCTTGCTTCAAAAGATGAACAGCTTCGTGTTAAAGATGTGCAAATTAGTGAAAAAGACAAGCAGCTTGATCAGCAACAACAATTGACGCTTGCTGCCATGGAAGACACAAAACGCCTTCAGCTTGAACTTAATGAAGCTAAGGCTGAAGTCGAAGAAATTCAAACGAAGTCAGAAGAAAAAATTCAAGAAGAAGCAGCTCCGAAGGGATTCCTAGCGCGTCTTTTTGGTGGAAAATAAGAACTCGAAATTTATCGGAAGCTGGGACAAAAGTTCCAGCTTTATTTTATAAACTCATTTTTAGGAGGTATCATGGAAAAATTAGCGGAGTACATTGCATTTGATTTGGAATTTAATACGGTTGCTGAGAAAAGTCATATTATTCAGGTTTCAGCAGTAAAATTCAAAGAAGGTCACGAAGTTGATAGCTTTGACACTTATGTTTACACCGATGTGCCATTGCAGTCATTCATTAATGGATTGACGGGTATTACATCAGAAAAAATTGCTAACGCTCCAAAGCTTGATGAAGTGCTGGCTGACTTTAAAACATTCGTTGGAGAGACTGCTTTGGTTGGTTACAATGCGCTAAAATCAGACCTGCCCTTACTTGCTGAAAATGAATTAGACTTGACAGAGCTTTACAAGGTTGATTTATATGATGAGGCTTTTGAACGTCGTAGCACAGACTTGAATGGAATTGCCAGTCTCAAGTTGACAAGTGTTGCTGAATTTTTAGGTATTTCAGGACATGGTCATAATTCACTTGAAGATGCTCGCATGACTGCGCTTGTTTATGAAAAGTTCATGGAATTTGATGAGAATAAATCTTATTTGAATCAGCAAGAAGAAGAGCATGGTGACAATCCTTTTGCAGCTTTAGGTGGCTTTTTTAGCTAAAAGCTCTGCTATTTTTCAAAAAATAAAAAATCATCTAGGGTAACCCCTTGCTTGTGACGTTGGGGCATGTCCTATAATAAGGACAGAAAGGAGGTGAAAGGAATGTCTCGCTCTTATACAACTGGCGATTTGGCGAAGTTGGCAGGTGTTTCAGTTCGCACGGTCCAATATTATGATAAACGTGGTATTTTGTCGCCATCTGATTTGACAGAAGGTGGACGGCGGATTTATGTGGATAGTGATTTGGAACAGTTGCGCATGATTTGTTTTTTGAGAGAGTTAGATTTTTCTATTGAACAGATAAAGCGGTTGTTTGCTGAGGAAAATGCAAGGCAAGTTTTAGAGTTATTGCTTGTTGAGCATATCAAGGAAACAAAGCGTGAGCTTGCTGAGAAGAAATCCAAACTTGACACTACTGTCAACTTGCTTGACAGGGTAAAAAATCAAACAGGTCAGTCGCTAGAATTTTTATCAGACATTTCTCTTACCATGAAAAATCAATTAGCTTGGCGTCGTTTGCAAAAACGGATGTGGATTAGTAATCTAGCAACGATTCTTATTTTTGTTCTTTGTGTTGCTTGGCTTGCAAGTCGTCCACAATCTGTTGTTTGGCAAGGTGTTGGTATCGGTATTGGTTTGGTGTATGTTGGCACATTATTAACATTGTCTTATCGTTTTTCACGTAAAATAGCTTATATCTGTCCCAATTGCCACCAACTTTTCCAACCAACGTATAGGGAATTCGTATTTGCTCGTCATACTCCTAAAACGCGAAAATTAACTTGCCCACATTGTCATGAAAAATCTTATTGTTTAGAAACAGCAAAAGAAGCTTAAAAAGCTCGAACCTTTTAAGGTTCGAGCTTTTTTGATTATGTCATTAAAATGGTAATTTTCCTGCAAATGCGCCTAGTGTTTTTTGTGTGGCATCATCGATTTGAGAAAGTGCATCGTTGATTGCTTGTGTTGTCATGTCTTGAAGTGTTTCAACATCATCTGGGTCAACAACAGCATCTTTAAAAGTGATGTTCACCAATTTTTTATCACCTGTAAACTCAACAACAACTAAATCTTGAGCTGATTTTCCAGTGAAAGTTGTACTAGCAAGTTCAGATTGTTTTTTCTCCATTTGTTTTTGGAGTTTTTGAGCCTGACGCATCATATTTTGCATATTCATCATAAGATTTTTAAGATTCCTTTCGTACCAAGGGTTTAGACCCTCTGGTTAAATTTTCGTTGCCTTATGTTTCTTTTTGAGTATTTCTTAAAGCTTTATTTATTATAGCATTTTTTGAAGTAACTGCCTATTTTAACTGTGTGATAAGAGTGAGCGTTTGGTAATGATTTTACAAAAACTTTACAAAAGTATGGTAATAGATTTGATGTTGGCTTTCTATAATGGTCATTGTAAAGAATTTAAAGGAGAACATCATGAAAAAATGTAAATTGTTTTCGGTACTGGCCCTAGCTGGCTTAACAGCTCTAGTGGGACTTTCAGCTTGTAGCAAATCAAACGGGGACTCTTCATCTGCATCTGGTAACATCAGCGTTGTTTCCCGTGAAGATGGGTCTGGGACACGCGGTGCTTTTGTTGAACTTTTCGGAGTTCAAAAAGAGCAAAATGGTGAAAAAGTTGATTTGACAACGGACAAAGCCATTGTTACTAACTCGACCTCTGTTATGCTAACGACAGTAGCTGGAGATAAATCAGCTATCGGCTATACTTCGCTAGGTTCTTTGGATGATACCGTCAAGGTTCTGAAAATTGATGGTACTGAGGCAAGTGTTGCCAATATTAAAGCCGGAAGCTACAAGATTTCTCGACCATTTAACATTGTGACTAAAGATAAGATAAGTGAGGCTGCTCAAGATTTCATCAACTTTATTTTAAGTTCTGATGGTCAAGCTGTCGTAGAAGAAAATGGTTACATTCCACTTGACGATACCAAAGCCTATAAATCTTCAGTTGATTCTGGCAAGGTTGTTGTTTCAGGATCAAGCTCTGTCACACCAGTTATGGAAAAATTAAAAGAAGCTTATAGCAAAGTCAACTCTAAGGTTGAAGTAGAGATTCAACAAAGCGACTCCTCAACAGGTATCACAAATGCAATCGAGGGAACAGCTGATATTGGAATGGCGTCACGTGATTTGAAAGATGAAGAAACATCTAAAGGAGTCAGCTCAACAGTTATTGCGATAGATGGTATTGCTGTTATTGTTAATAAAGATAACAAAGTTGATGGCTTAACAAGCGAACAAGTCAAGACTATTTTTACAGGTAAGACAACAAGCTGGGACGGTCTTTCAGACTAAGGGGTCATGAATGAATCATACAAAAGAAAAAATGATGCAAGCGGTATTTTTTCTTACCGCCTGCATTTCTGTTCTATCCGTGCTACTAATTTGCATCTTTTTGTTTTCGAGTGGGATTCCTGCTATTCATCAAATTGGTTTAGGTAACTTTCTTTTCGGAACTGTATGGAGACCGGCTAACAACCTTTTTGGTATTTTTCCAATGATTGTCGGTTCACTTTATGTGACAGCAGGGGCGCTTATTATTGGGGTACCTGTTGGAGTTTTGACAGCGGTTTTTATGTCTTCTTTTTGTCCAGAAGCCATCTATAGACCGCTCAAGGCGGCTATTAACCTCATGGCAGGGATACCATCGGTTGTTTATGGTTTCTTTGGTTTGGTTGTTTTAGTTCCCTTTGTTCGTGATAACATCGGTGGCTTTGGAATGGGGGTACTTACCGCTTCAATTTTGCTTGGTTTGATGATTTTACCAACTATTATCAGTGTCTCTGAGGCTGCTATTCGTGCTGTTCCTAGATCCTATTATGAAGGTGGTTTAGCTCTGGGGGCTTCCCATGAGCGTAGCATCTTTTTTGCAGTACTGCCAGCAGCTAAGCGGGGAATTTTGGCATCTGTCATTTTAGGGATTGGACGCGCAATCGGGGAAACTATGGCAGTTATCATGGTTGCAGGTAACCAAGCTGTCTTGCCAGATTCCTTGACATCAGGGGTCAGAACTATGACAACCAATATTGTTATGGAGATGGGGTACTCTAGTGGTCTTCACAGAGAGGCTCTTATAGGGACAGCTGTTGTTCTTTTTATATTTGTCCTAATCATTAACATCAGCTTTTCGTTGTTACATAAAGAGGAGTAGACATGGAAAATATCAATCACCGTAGCTTCAAGCAAGATTGGCAGTCACGCCGACGGGACCTGGTATCATTAATGTTGTATTTGTTAGTTTATGGTGCTGCCTTGATAACATTTGTCGGAATTGCTTTCACGGTCGGATATATTCTGGTCAAAGGCTTGCCCAACTTAAACATGAGTTTGTTTGCTTGGACTTACAATAGTGAGAATGTATCGTTGTTACCGGCCTTAATCAATACGATTTTTATGACCATTTTAGCATTAAGTGTTGCCGTACCTATTGGTATAGGGGCTTCTATTTACTTGGTAGAATATGCGCGTCGTGATAACCCTTTTGTTAGTGTTATCCGGATTGCAACTGAAACGCTCTCTGGGATTCCCTCCATTATCTATGGACTGTTTGGCGCTCTTTTCTTTGTTAAGTTTGCTCACATGGGACTTTCCTTGCTGTCAGGAGCTGTTACACTTAGTATCATGATTTTGCCACTGATTATGCGAACAACAGAAGAAGCTTTGCTTTCAGTACCAGACTCCTATCGTGAAGGGGCTTTTGCACTTGGAGCGGGTAAACTTAGGACAATTTTTAAAATTGTCCTTCCTAGCGCCATGCCAGGAATTTTTTCAGGAATTATTTTAGCGATTGGGCGAATTGTGGGAGAATCAGCCGCCTTGATTTTTACAGCAGGTACGGTTGCTGAAGTGGCGAAAAGTATTTTCAGTTCGTCACGGACTTTGGCTGTACATATGTATGCTATCTCAGGAGAGGGACTTTATGTCAATCAAACCTACGCTACAGCAGTGGTTCTCTTAGTATTAGTTATTATCATTAATCTAGTGTCAGGTTTGATTGCTAGACGATTAGGAAGTAAAACAAGCGATGAATAAAATAGAAATTAAAAATTTGGATCTCTACTACGGAGACTTCAAAGCTTTAAAAAACATTAATCTGGAAATTGCCAGCAATGAAATTACAGCTTTCATTGGTCCATCAGGATGTGGAAAATCGACCTTGCTGAAAAGTCTTAACCGAATGAATGACTTGGTGAAAAATTGCCGTATTACCGGAGAGGTTACATTAGATAAAGAAAATGTTTACCGCGATTTAGATATCAATGTCCTTCGTAAAAAAGTAGGTATGGTTTTCCAAAAACCCAATCCATTTCCGATGAGCATCTATGACAACATTGCCTTTGGACCTAGAACTCACGGTATTCACAATAAAGTTCAATTGGATGAAATTGTGGAGCGTTCCTTAAAACAAGCCGCTATCTGGGACGAAGTCAAAGATCGCCTCAATAAATCTGCTCTTGGTATGTCTGGTGGTCAACAGCAACGGCTTTGCATTGCTAGAGCTTTGGCCATTGAACCTGAAGTTCTCCTCATGGATGAACCAACAAGTGCCTTAGATCCGATTTCAACAGCAAAAATTGAAGATTTGGTTATTGAACTCAAGAAAAAATATACTATCGTCATGGTGACCCACAACATGCAACAAGCTGTGCGGATTTCCGACAAGACAGCCTTCTTCTTATTGGGCGAAATTGTTGAGTACAATAAAACAAGCCAACTATTTTCAATGCCACAAGACGAACGCACAGAAAATTATATAACAGGGAGATTCGGATGATACGCTCAGCCTTTGAAAATCAACTGCATGCACTCAATACCAATTTAATTTTGATGGGGTCGTTATGTGAGGAAATTATTTCAAAATCCTTAATGCCCATCAGTGAAAATGATCAGCATCTGGTTAATGATGTTGGCAAAACTTATCAAAAAATTGAGCAGATGGAAAGAGATATTGAATCACAATGTCTTAAGTTACTGCTTCGTCAACAGCCAGTTGCCAAGGATTTGCGACGTATTTCAGCTGCTTTGAAAATGGTTTATGATATGAAGCGTATTGGTGCTCAATCTGCTGAAATTGTTGATATTATTGGTGATGGTCATGTTCATGAAGGAGCTGAGTTTCGTCATCTCAAGCAAATGGTCAAACACGTTGTCCATATGGTAACAGATAGTGTGGATGCCTTTGTCCATGATGATGAGACTTTAGCTTTAAAAGTTATCCAAAAAGATGTCACAGTGGATAAAGAATTTGATACAATAAAGGCAAGTTTAATTGCCCATATTGCTGAACTTGGAAATGATGGTGAATATACTATTGATGTTTTGATGATTGCCAAATATTTGGAAAGAATTGGTGACCATACCGTCAATGTCGCTAAGTGGGTAATTTTTTCAATCACTGGTGAACTGAATGGAGAAGAAACATGATTTACTGCGTTGAAGATGATGATGATATTCGAGAACTGATGCTTTATACTTTACGAACAGCAGGATTTGAGGCTCAGGGGTTTCCTGACTCCGTTCTATTTTGGAAAGCCATGGAAGAAGAGCAACCTAAGCTTATACTGTTAGATATCATGTTGCCTGTAGATGATGGATTGACCATTTTGAAATCCCTACGATCAAATGGCATGACAAAAGATATTCCAGTAATCATGACAACTGCTAAAGGAACAGAATTTGATAAAGTCAAAGGATTAGATTTGGGTGCCGATGATTATTTGGTTAAGCCGTTTGGTATGATGGAAATGATTTCTCGCATCAAAGCAGTTCTCAGACGTACATCCAATCAGGAACAGGAAACTCATTTGACAATAAAAAACCTCTCTCTGGATGCAAAGAATTACACGGTTAGAAATAATGGACAAAAAATCGAATTAACTTTGAAAGAATTTGATCTGCTATCTTTATTGATGTTAAATCCTGGCCGTGTTTTTACGCGGCAAGAACTTTTGGATAAAGTTTGGGGAGAACACTTTATCGGAGAAACACGGACAGTTGATGTTCATATTGGAACCCTTCGCATGAAGCTTGGAGATGCTAGTCATCTGATTAAGACAGTTCGTGGTGTTGGTTATCGTTTGGAGGTAACAGATGATTAAGAAAATCTTTCGTTCAACTTTTTTTGCCACGCTAGGCGTTCTTCTTGTAACTCTATTTATGGTTGTTGGCTTGCTTTATGGCTACTTTACTCAAGTACAAAAGGAACAGTTGCAGACAGAGACAGCCTTAGCTGCTCAGGGGGTTTCTCTGGAAGGCCAAGATTATTTTAATGAGCTCAAGATGTCAAATGTCAGAATCACTTGGGTTGATAATCAAGGAAAAGTTCTCTATGATAATGAGTCTGATGCACAGATCATGGACAATCATGCTAATAGAGAAGAAATCAAAGAAGCTTTGAAAGATGGTTACGGTGAGAGTGTTCGATACTCGAAAACCTTAACCACTCAGTCACTTTATTCTGCTCAGCGCTTGGATAATGGAACCGTTATTCGCTTATCTGTTACTAGACACAGTATTTTAGTGCTTTTGTTTCGGATGTTCCAGCCTTTGGTTCTTATTCTTGTATTGGCCTTCTTACTCTCTCTGTGGCTTTCACACTCTATTGCTAAGAGTATTGTGTTACCATTGAATCGACTGGATCTTGACCATCCGCTTGAAAATGATGCCTATGAAGAAATTTCACCCCTTCTAAGACGGATTGCCAGACATCAAAAGGAAGTCACTGAGCGGGAAGTTGTGATAGAACAACGTCAATCAGAATTTGATACCATTATTTCTAAAATTAAAGAAGGCATGATTTTGTTAGACAATAACTGTCGTATCATCAGTATCAACCAAGCAGCACAGGATATTTTGCAGACTGATCAAACTTGTTTGGGTAAAGATATGTTGCAAATTCTCCGTAACCTGTCACTAAATAATTGGCTAGAAAAAGGTCTTCAGGGTCGCAAACAAGAAGGAATTTTGCAATTAGATGACGCGCATTACAAAGTTATGGTGCGTCCTATTCACTCTGAGGATAAGGTGACTGGTTTAGCAATTCTTTTCTTTGATGTTACAGAGCAACTTCAGGCAGAGCAGCTGCGCCGCGAATTTACGGCAAACGTTTCTCATGAACTGAAAACACCGTTACATTTGATTTCTGGATATTCTGAAATGCTGGCTAGTGATGTTGTTGCGCAAAAAGATGTTCCACAATTCGCTGAGAAAATCCACAGTGAGTCTCAACGTATGATCCAGTTGGTAGAAGATATTATTAAACTGTCACATCTTGATGAGTCAGAAGAGTTAGCTATGGAACCCGTCAATCTCTATCAGATATCAGAGGAAGTTTTAGATAGTCTATCTGCTAAGGCAAATGAACGTCATATCAACTTGCATTTGTTGGGGGAACCAGCTTATATTACTGGTAACCATGCCCTTATTCATTCTTTGATTTATAATCTTTGTGATAATGCTATTATCTATAACCGTGATAAGGGGGATGTGACTGTCGATATCACCTCGAATGAGGACGATATTGTTCTGACAGTACAGGATACTGGAGTTGGTATCGCCAAAGATGAGCAGGAACGCATTTTTGAGCGTTTCTATCGAGTTGATAAGAGTCGCTCGAAGAAGTTGGGTGGCACTGGTTTGGGGCTCTCCATTGTTAAGCACGCAGTCAATCAACATCATGCTGATATTAAGGTGGAAAGTCAGCTAGGATTAGGAACTAAAATGACTGTGACCTTTTATAAGTAACCCTCTTTGAAAATTAAACTCAGACGTTTGTGACTTGATTTGAGGTGTAAAAATCTTCAACGGAAGTTTTTAGCTTATTATTCCAAATTATAAAATAACGGAGTTCTATCTGAATCTACGTCACCTAGTCTAATTTTGATTTTCGTTGAGTATAAAAACACAAAAACCTCCTCTTGTTCATAAGACATAGAGGAGGTTTTTGTATGAGATGATATTCTTTGATTTTTCAAAGTAAGCAGGGTTCTTATTAAAATTTGTAAACTTATGTGATAGATTAGAAAGGATTTTTTCTTCTGAGAATGATAGGAGGATGCTTATGTATCAAAGACCCACGTTATTCTCTATAGGAATTTCCAAATTTGATTTGTCTAAATCAACTGTCAAAATGTAATTGCTATTGTCACGGATAGTGTGCTCAAAGTCTGTTGTGTAGAGAAGTACGCGGAGAGTGTCGCCTTTTTCCAATTTGTAGATGCTTGGTTGAAGGGTGAAATCAATGGTCATCCATTCATTGGCAGGGATATCTTCAATTGTTAACAAATCTGTACGATTTTGAAGATTTAGAACACCTTTTGTGATGACACGTTCTTTGGTTTTGGTAAATGGCAATTCTTTGAGAGCTTCACGTGAGAAATTGCGTCCATTATCAATAGCGTATAAATCAAGTACAGAAGGAACATCTTTAAAACGTTTCTTTTCGCCATAGTCTAAGACTTGGGCAGACAGAATTCCTTTATTTTCACTAGATTTGACGGTTAGGTGTAGAGTGATTTGCCCATTGATATGGTAATCGTGTTCAATCGGTAAATCGAGGCAAATGGCATTTGCTTTTCCAGTAAATAACTCACTCTTGAAAGTTCTGAAATTCTTGCTATAACGTTCAAATTCAGCTTTGGCGTAATGATTGTCAATGATTTTTTGGTCTGTACCAAGGGCTAAAGTTGATTGATTGTTACTGCCAAATTCAGCTAAGCTTGTCCAAGCTTGTTCTTGGCTATTATCTTGCCAGATAAGTGTTGGCAAAACGAAATGATTATCTTGTCCAAGCATTTTTTCAGAAAGTAAAGTGTTCATGCTTTCACGGAAATCAATGGATTGCCAGTTGTGCATGTAAACATGCTCACCATGGTGAAGAAAAGCGTGTTTTTCGATAGTATCTGGAAGGGCATTGAAAATATTGAAGATGTGACGTGGCTTGACATTCCAGTCTTGGAGCCCGTGAGTGAATACGCAGGTTGCTTTAACCTTGTCAGCGTGTGGCAGATAATTACGGTCATGCCAAAATTGATTGTAATCACCAGAAGCACGGTCGAGCTGTGCAGATTGCTCGTCAAGGAGTTCTTGGTAATGTGTATTATTGCGTAAATAATCGCCAGCCAGCAAATTACGTGAGTAAGTCAATTCGGTCAGCACATCAAGGTCCTCACCAGGATAGCCACCAGGGCTGCAAACCAACCCATTTTCACGATAATAATCATACCAAGATGAAATAGCTGATTCAGCGATGATAACTTTCAGCCCCTCAACACCTGTCGTTGCTAGAGCGGTTGACATGGTTCCAAGATAAGATTTTCCAGTGGTACAAACCAGTCCACTCGCCCAATCAGCAACAACTTTTTGGTCACGACGGTGGCTAGAAAAGGCGATTGCTTTGCCATTTAACCAATCAATGACTGCTTTAAAACTTTCCACTTGCGCATAATCTCCGCTGGTCATAAAACCGTCAGAGCCTGCAGTTCCAACCCCAGAAACGTAGATACTTGCGAAACCACGTGCAAGGAAATAATCATTGAGCGTGTAGGGGTCAATAAAATTGAAACGTTCTTCACTTTCTCCGATAGGAAGGTCAACATCAGGAGCAGCTAACGGTTCAAAGTCACGTGTTTCAACGTTGATTGTTCGTGCTGGTTTTACAGCTAAATCACCTTCCATTTTGTAAAGTTTTTTATCGTTAGCAACGACATTTGTTCCTTGGTGATAAGGACTAGCTGTCATCATGGTTGGCAATTGGTGGCTTGTTTTAGGGCGAATAATATTGACCTTAATCAAATCGAGTTGTCCGTCTTGGTCAGTATCAAGCGGTGATTGCACATAAACAACTTCACGAATCAAATCAGTTGTATCAAACGTTGCTAGTGATTTGCCATTGAAAAAATGATAATCATTATCTACTGGAATAAGCCCCTTACTAATTAAATCATCAAGCAAGGTCATACCTGATTTTTGGCGACTAGCTAGCAAATGATAAAGCGCCTCAAGGATGTGTCCTTTTTGATAATTAATCGGAAAGGCAATTTTTTCTAAAAAGTCAGTTGTATTTGTAAAGTCAACATGCGGAATAAATCCGAGAAGTTGTAGTGAAATAGTGTAAAAAATATCCGCTGTTAATGGACGTTCAGAATTAAAAAATGTTAATAAATCTGTCTCAAAATCAGCGATTAAATGACGAAGTGGGTAGTCCGTATCTTTGTAATTAAAGAAAATCTTACGGCAGAAATTTTCCAGAGCTTTTTTATCAGCTTGTTGGTGGGTAATATCAAATCCTAAGGCTTGCAACTCTTGCTCTGCAATAGCGATAGGTCTTGGAATGAAAGAGAATTGATTATATTTCATGAAACTTTCCCTTCTAAAAAGTAAACGTTTTAATTTTACGGATAACCTTTACATTATTTATTATACTTGATAGAATGTTAAATGTCTAAACTATATTTTCTCGGAGGAAACAAAAAAACATGGATGTTACATGGACTGTGAAATATATCACAGAATTTATCGGGACAGCTTTACTCATCATTCTTGGTAATGGTGCAGTTGCTAATGTGGAACTTAAGGGGACAAAAGGGAATAACTCTGGGTGGGTTATCATCGCACTTGGGTATGGTTTTGGTGTTATGATTCCTGCACTCATGTTTGGTAACGTTTCAGGTAACCACATTAATCCAGCCTTCACACTTGCACTTGCAGTTTCAGGTTTGTTTGACTGGTCACACGTTCCACAGTACATCACTGCTCAATTACTTGGTGCAATGTTTGGTCAATTGCTTGTCGTTATGACACACAAGCCATACTACCTTAAAACTGAAAATCCAAATGCTATCCTTGGTTCATTCTCAACTATTTCAGCTGTTGACGACGGCACAAAAGAAAGTCACAAAGCCGCTTGGATTAACGGTTTCTTGAATGAGTTCTTAGGTTCATTCGTACTTTTCTTCGGTGCTATGGCACTTACTAAAAACTACTTCGGTGCAGAATTAGTTGCAAAATTGACTAACTACGGTTATGATGCTACTACAGCAGCAAGCCAAGTTGCACCTTACACAACAGGTTCACTTGCCATTGCTCACTTAGGACTTGGTTTCCTTGTAATGACACTTGTTGCATCACTTGGTGGTCCTACTGGTCCTGGTCTTAACCCTGCACGTGATCTTGGTCCACGTATCGTTCATGCTTTGCTTCCTAAATCAGTTCTTGGTGAACACAAAGGCGATTCTAAATGGTGGTATTCATGGGTACCAGTTATCGCTCCAATTCTTGCAGGTATTGCAGCAGTAGCCTTATTCAAACTCTTGTACCTATAATAATGATACATATAGGAAACCTTCGGGTTTCCTTTTTTATTTTTGATTGACACTAATAAAATATCTCATCACTATTCTTATGTTTTTGAGGTAATCCTCAACAATTTTCCCCTGAATCTATTGAACTTCAAATCACTGTATCTTGTTAATTATCACTGTATAAATAAAGCAGTTGGGTACTTTTTATACAAAAATTTCTAAAAAACGCATAATTTCTTGTCAAACTAAATAATTTTTTCTAAAATAGAAAAGACCTAGTCCTTATTTTGTAGGAACTGTATTGAAAATTTAATAAATGAAACATTGTGAGGAGACAGTTATGACTTTATTTGACGAAGTTACGTTTAGGCATCCCGTTTTGCGAATCAATAATCGTGATCACAACATTGAGTTTTATAAAAAATTAGGTTTTAAACTAGTTAACGAAGAAAATGCGATTGCTGAGTTTTCAACCAAACAAAAAAAAGCTAGTTTTGTTATTGAGGAATCACCATCGCCCTATACACATGCTGTTGAGGGAACAAAAAAACTTAATAAGATTGTTGTTAAAATTCCGAATGCCGATGAAGTGACAGCTATCTTAGGAAATAGTGTTGCTGTTGAGCGTCTCTTTAAAGGTAAAAATGGATATGCCTTTGAAACGTTATCACCAGAAGGTGACCTTTTTCTTTTACATTCTGAAGATGATATTCAACAATTAACTGAAATCGATAGTGTCAATTTCCCTAAAAATGATGAGTTAAAAGAAGTTTCTGATTTTAGCTTCGAAAGTATGACACTTAACGTGGCTGATGAAGCAGCTGCGCGTGCCTTTTACGATGATGTTTTTGAAGGACAATTTCCGCTTGATATCCAATTTGTGCAAGCACAAGGTGCAGATTTAGCTGTTGACCCACTTGAAACTTGGGATGTGGAAATTTTAGAATGTCAAGTTCCTGACAATTATGATTTGAAAGCCTTGGCTAGCTTTTTAGAAGATAAAGGGCAAACTGTTTATTTGGATAAAAAAGCGAGTGTCTTAGTACTTTCTGACCCTAGTAATATTGAAATTTGGTTTATCAAATGACAGATTTGCTAGAAATTATTAATAATCAAATCAATCGTAATATTTATCATGGAGCTAGTTTAGCTCTTTTTAAAGATGGTCAATGGTCAGAACATTATATTGGTACGATTGACGGTGTCACTCCTATAAAATCTGGTTTGATTTACGATTTGGCATCCGTTTCCAAGGTAGTTGGCGTTGGAACAGTTATCACTTCTCTTTTATATCAAGGAAGATTAGAGTTGGATGCGCCTTTGGTGCGGTATTATCCTGATTTTCACGAGTCATCTGTAACCTTACGACAACTTTTAACACATAGTAGTGGGATAAATCCTTTTATTCCTAATCGTGATAATCTGAATGCAGCTGAGTTGAAAGAAGCCATTAATCACATTGCTGTGGAGGGAAGGAAAGTTTTTCTTTACACAGACATCAATTTTCTTTTGCTTGGCTTTATGCTGGAAGAGATTTATGGCAAGTCACTTGATGTGATTTTTAAAGATGAAGTCTTTCAGCCTTTTGGCATGACAAATACTGGTTTTGGTCCAGTAAAAAAGGCGGTGCCTACGGTTGCTGGCATCGGTGATGGAGTTGTTCATGATCCAAAAGCCAAAGTTCTTGGCATTCATTCTGGTTCAGCAGGGTTATTTTCAAACCTGCAGGATTTAGAAAAGTTTTGTCAGCATTATCTAACAGATGATTTTACGAGTGATATTTGGCAAAATTTCAGTCAAGCGAATAAAGAACGTTCGCTTGCATGGAATAAAGAGGGGGATTGGCTTGACCATACTGGTTACACAGGCACTTATGTGACAATCAATCGTAAGGAGCAAAAGGCTGCTATTTTTCTGACTAATCGTACATATGCTTATGATGATAGACCTCTGTGGATTGAGGAACGTCAGAGAATTTCACAATGGATTCAGCAGAATTATTAAAAACAGAAATTTCTTTGAAAACGCTTTGTTTTTATCAACCTTTTAAGTCCGAAAGTGTTATAATGAGGGTGATAAAGGAAAAGGAGGAACAAGATTATGGCAAATGTGCTGACTGTTGTTTTTGATATTGAAAGTGAAGCTTACCAAGCTTTTTCAGAACTAAAATCATTTAAGCAGGATAATGATACGCAAATTGCACAGATCGCATTGGTGAAAAATGAAGATGGTAAAATCACTATCAAAGATTCTATCGACTTTGACGATGCTAGCCGTGATTATGCGACTGTTGGCGGTATTATCGGCGGTCTGTTGGGAATTTTGAGCGGTCCTATCGGTGTTATTATTGGTTACGGTATAGGCAGTCTTGCTGGTGCAGCAAGTGGAAGCATGACTGATGCAAGTGACAATAGCTTGATTGAAGAAGTGACGACAAAATTGCTTGATGGTGAGGTTGCTGTTATTGCTTTGGTTCATGAAGAAGATGAAAGTATTTTAAACCATGTCTTTGCTCCTTATAAAACGAATATTATGCGTTGGGATGCCCTTGCTCTCGCACGTGAAGTTGAACTTGCAGGACAAGTCCAAGATGAATTGTACGATAAAGTCCAAGAAGATTTGAACGAACGTCGTCTAAATCATCTCAAAGAACAAGGAAATGATATCGCAGATGCTATAAAAGCAACTTTCCGACGACTAAGGGGAAAAGAATAACTTTAAAAGGTTTGGGAAATAAATTCAAGGAAAGTTTGATGCCAAAAAGGGTTGTAAAAGCTGGTCTATCAGCGTATTAGAACCTATTCAGCGGTGATTGCTTAAATAGTTGAAAATATTGTTTGAGGTTTAAAAGTCTAGCTTGTAAAGCAAGCGTTAAAAAGTGCCTAATCAATTGCGCATGGAAACTCTAAGTTGACAATTTCTGTTTTTAGATTTCTTGACAGCGACCTTCAACAATTGATTTCCAGATTCTTGAATTCCAAACCACTGCATTTTGCTTATTACAGCTATATAAATAGCGAGGCTGAACACTTTTGTTTCTGCCTCGCTTTTGTGTTATGTCAAATTGCAAATCAGCCCAAGGTAATGAATCTAAGCCAGTAAGCCGTTAAAGAGTTTTATAATGATTTTTCCATACTGATGTGCATGATACCAGCTTCTTCAAATTCTTCGCCGAAGCAAGTAAAGCCAAGCTTGTCGTAGAAACCTTTTGCTGTTAATTGCGCGTGTAATACCATGCGTTTAAAGCCTTGTTTTTGACAGAATTGAATCACATCCTCTAAGAGAAGTTTTCCAAGATTTTGTCCTTGATAGCTTGGGAGTACCGCCATACGTTGTAGTGTCGCTTCACTATGGTCTTTATTTGGCAAAATACGGCAGGTAGCGGCTGCTTGACCTTGCACATCATAAAGGACAAAATGAAGGCAATAAGCCTCGTTCTCATCGATTTCAAGTGACATTGGCACGCCTTGCCCCTTAACAAAGACTACTTGTCGGATTCTGACAGCATCTAAATAAGTATCTGATAATGTATTTCGTGTCTGTTTGATTTTCATAGCTATATTTTAAAAACAAAAAAAGACCTTGTCAACTGACAAAGTCTTTTCTTCTACTCTTATTTTCCAGCAATGGCTTCAGCAGCATCGTCCATTGAAAGGACTTCGTGGAAGACACGTTGTGTCAATTCAGTTTTTTGTTCTTTTGTAAGATATTTAGTGTTGACACAGTAACCAGAGATACGAACGATAACATCTTCACCACTCATAATCTTGTCATAGACATCTTTAAGGTCCATAACGTTCAAGTTAACGTGTTGTCCACCGTTTTCGAAGTAACCATCAAGGATAGTTACCAAGTTATCAACTTGTTCATCGAATGTCTTACCAAGGGCACGTGGAGAAACTTGAGTTGTAAGTGAGATACCATCTGCAGCGTATGAGAAATCAAGGCTTGCAAGTGAGTTAAGGTTTTGCAACCAACCACCACGAGCTTTGTTAGATGGATTAGCACCTGGAGAGAAGAATTCAAGTTTAGAAAGGTTCACAGTGCCATCTTCGTTAAGGTAAACACCTTTGTGGACTGGAGAGTTACCAGTTTGTTTTGAATAAGCAACGTTTGAAGTGATTGTAAGAAGTGATACAGTAGCTTCTGCATCCTTGTAGAGTTTGTGGCTACGAAGACGAGTAGTGTATGCTTCTACCAACCATTCTGCCAATTCGTTTGAACGAGGGTCATCTTCACCCCAACGTGGGTAATCACCAGTTGTTTCGTAATCGTAGATGTAACCATTTTCATCACGGATTGGTTTAACAGTAGCGTATTTGATTGCTGACAAGGTATCAACAGTATTTGCAAAACCACAGATACCGAATCCCATGTTAGCACGTTGTTTTGTTGGTAAAAATGCCATTTGGACAGCTTCGTAGTTGTACTTATCAGTCATGTAGTGAATGATGTTAAGGGCATCTACGTAAGTTGAAGTCAACCAATCAAGTGATTTTTCAAAGTTAGCTTTGACAGTTTCAAAGTCAAGAACTTCGTCACGGACAGGGTCAATATCAAAGACTTTGTAGTCTTTGTGAACATCGTCGTAACCACCGTTCAAACCAGTAAGAAGAGCTTTAAGAACGTTTACACGAGCACCAAAGTATTGGATGTTGTGACGTTGTTCTTCATTTTCTGGGTCAAGTGGTGATACACAACATGAGATACATGACATTTCACCATAACCGTCTTTCGCCATTGTTGTCACACCTTCGTATTGGATTGAAGAGTGTTTGTGTGACATTTTCATACAGTAGCGACGGAATGAATCTGGCAATTTGTCAGTCCAGAGAACTGTCAAGTTTGGTTCTGGAGCATTACCAATATTATCAAGTGTGTTCAAGAAACGGTAGTCCATTTTAGTAACACGGTGACGTCCGTCAGCACCCATACCAGCCATAGAAGTTGTGATGAATGTTGGGTCACCTGAGTAAAGTTCGTCGTAAGCTTTTGTACGTGCGAATTTTACAGTACGAAGTTTCAAGACAAAATCATCAACGAATTCTTGGATTTCTGATTCTGTAAATGTACCACGAGCAAGGTCACGTTCTGCAAAGATATCAAGAACAATTGGCACACGTCCAAGAGAAGTTGCAGCACCGTTGATAACACGACAAACAGCCATAAATGCGATATTTACCCATTGGATAGCTTCTTTAACGTTCATCGCTGGTTTGCGGACATCAACACCGTAAAGGTCACCAAGTTTGACAACTTCACCAAGTGCTTGGTATTGCAAGTTAACTTCTTCACGAAGACGAATTGATTCTTCATCAATTTCAGTAATTGCATTCCAGTCGTTGGCTTTTTCTTTCATCAAGTAGTCAGCACCGTAAAGAGCAAGACGAGCATAAACACCGATGATACGCCCACGAGAGTAAGCATCTGGAAGTCCAGTTACAGTGTGTGCGTGACGTGCACGACGGATATTTGATGTATAAGCACGGAAGATACCGTCATTTACTGTAGTTACGTGTTTTGTAAAAATTTCGTGAACAGCTGGGTCAGGTTCATAGCCATGTTCCTTGAGAGCTGTTTCTGCCATACGAATTCCGCCTTTTGGCATGAAATTCAGTTTGAATAACTCATCATTTTGAATACCGTAGATTAGTTCGTCGTCTTTTGAAATATAGCCGGCAGGAATATCTGCGATTGATGTTGGACGAGTATCCATTGGGAAACGTGTTTCTTCGTAGTGAGCTTTAGTTTCTTCAATGATTTTTTTCACTTTAAGTGAACGTTCTGTAGCAGGAGCTAAGAAGCTTTCATCACCATCATAAGGTGTGTAGTTAGCTTGTACGAAACGAGAAACGCTGGCTTTTTCTTTCCAGTCAGTACCTTTAAAGCCTTCCCAGGCTTTTTCAAAAACATCTGTATTAGTTTTAACAGTCGCCATAATGAGATTTCTCCTTAAATTCTAGTAACAGACCATCTGTTACATTTACAAGTATAGTTTATCACAAAGGAAGCGTTTTCCAAAGCAGAAAACTCGCAAAAAACGATAATCTTTTCTAGTACAGTTCCATAAAAAACACTTAACTGTACTAGAAATTTGTAAGTTTGGTTGAAAACCATGAAAATTGTTATAATAGATTCAGAAACAATCAGAAAGGACAGGCTTATGTTGATTTTTCCTTTAATTAATGACACTTCTCGAAAAATTATTCATATTGATATGGATGCCTTTTTTGCGTCGGTAGAAGAGCGGGATAATCCAGACTTGAAAGGTAAGCCTGTCATTATCGGTTCTGACCCACGAAAGACAGGTGGACGTGGTGTTGTTTCAACTTGCAATTATAAAGCCAGAAAATTTGGTGTTCATTCAGCCATGTCCTCAAAAGAAGCTTATGAGCGTTGTCCGCAAGCCGTTTTTATATCAGGTAATTATCAAAAATATCGAAAAGTCGGTATGCAGATTCGTGAGATTTTCAAGCGTTATACGGATTTGGTTGAGCCCATGTCCATTGATGAAGCTTATTTAGATGTCACTGAAAATAAACTCGGCATCAAATCAGCTCTTAAAATTGCCAAAATGATTCAATATGATATTTGGCAAGAAGTCCATTTAACCTGCTCGGCAGGTGTCTCTTATAACAAATTTTTAGCTAAACTCGCTTCAGATTTTGAAAAACCGAAAGGATTAACTTTAATTTTACCAGAAGATGCCCAAGATTTTCTAGAAAAACTTCCTATTGAAAAATTTTACGGTGTCGGAAAACGGTCTGTTGAAAAATTGCATCAACTGGGTGTTTTTACGGGAGCAGATTTGTTGGAAATTCCTGAAATGACCTTGATCGATCTTTTTGGTCGCTTTGGCTATGATTTGTACCGTAAGGCGCGTGGCATTTCAAATTCGCCAGTCAAGTCTAACCGCATTCGCAAATCAATTGGAAGTGAGCGAACTTATGGTAAATTATTATATGAAGAAGATGATGTCAAATCGGAAATTTCAAAGAATGCCCAGCGAGTGGTTGACACGCTTCAACGTAATCATAAAGTTGGTCGGACAATTGTCTTAAAAGTGCGTTATTCGGATTTTTCAACCTTAACCAAACGAATAACCCTTGATGATGTCACCAATGATTTTGAAGTGATTGACCAAGTTGCTAAAACGATTTACGATAGCTTAGACGAGTCAAAATTGGGTGTTCGCTTGTTGGGGGTGACCGTCACAGGTTTAGAGGATAATATCCAACCCTTGAATTTATTTGACAATTAAAATACCGCCTTAGTAAGTTGCTGAGACGGTATTGATTTTTATAGATTATAATACTTATTCAGCTTCAGTGACAGCCTCGTCATTTTCCTCTTCATCTTTATCTAATAATTGCCCTGCTTTTGCATAGACATAGCCATAAAGAGCTAGGAAAATAACTGGGAGAAGGAAGGTTGTAACTGATAATGTGCTACCTAAAACAACTGCAAGAATAATGCCCGTTACATTATAGACAACTGTGTAAACCAAACCAAGGCGGTAAGGTGTCAAGCTTGGAGCATCTTCTTTGATTTTAGGTAAATTTTTGAACGCTAAGAAGGCAATGGCAATATTTGCAATCAAAGCAACAATCATGATAATAACGTTCCAGACATTTGTAGCTGCCACGATTGTTTGGTAAGTATCGGCATCATAAGTACTTTTAATGGTGTCAAGATTATTAAGTAACGTGAAATAGCTGATAATAGTAAAGATTTTTGCAAGGACTGCAAGAACATTTACCCATGCAATAAAGAGCGTCCAAGAACACAATGATTGACGAATTTTTTCATAAGAAATCATATCAAACCTCCTAAAACAATGATTATACTAATGTGATAGTACAAATATTATAACACAAAATTTCTCTCTGTAAATAGCTTTTTATCAATACTTAGTGTTTTGATAAAGCTTGTCGTTTCAAGGGATTGGACTGTTTTAAACATCAAAATATTTTAAGTGTAGAAGCTTTGAAACACTTGTATTACACTCTGAGTTATAAATAACCCCATGATTGTGAGCATCATGGGGTGGCTGTTATTTCTTAAAAAATTGTTCAATGTCGGCTTGGGTAATGCCAATCATTGGGTTGATAAATGCCAAGTTTTCTTCTGTCAAGCGATAGATTTTTGGTTCTTGCTCTGTTTGTGTTTGCTCATTTTCGGCAATATCTAGTGTCAGTTGAATGTTTTCTTCTTTAGAAATATTTGTTTTGGGAGAAGTTGGAGAGGTGATTTTCTCAGCTTCATTATCTGTTTTAGGTGATGTTTGTTGAGAAATTTCAGTTTGTAAATCAATACTTTCTTCTTCTTGAGCGGAGCTTGTAAAGCGTTGAACAAGATAGGTGTTGCGCTTAGCGCCTTCGTTTTTTATGGCGTAATCAAAGGCGGCAATTTCCCCTAACATCACTAATTTACTCTTAGAGCGGGTGATAGCTGTGTAAATGAGGTTACGTTGTAAGAGTCGGTGACTTTGGCGAGTGATCGGCAAAATGACAACCTGAAATTCGCTCCCTTGTGATTTGTGGATTGACATGGCGTAAGCAAGGGTGATTTTATGCCATTCATTACGAGGGTAGGTAACTTCAGTGCCGTCAAAAGACATGTAAAGCTCGTCTTGTTTGGATTCGGTATATTTAGCAGGAATAAGGTCTGTAATATAGCCGATATCACCATTGAAAACATTGAGTTCAGCATCGTTGATGAGGTGGAGAACTTTGTCACCCTTACGGAAATTCATCTCACCCAAGGCAAACGAGAGTTGATCTTTAAGCGGGTTAAGTAAATCCTGAATAATGGTATTAAGTCGATTAATCCCAGCTGCGCCACGGTACATTGGGGCAAGAATTTGTATTTCTTGTGGGTCGATTCCACTCTTAACAGCTGCGCTGACAATTTTAGGAATCATTTCTGGGATATATTGTGCACTTGCTTCAAAATAAGAACGGTCAGCTTTCTTTTGTGTGAAGTCAGCTGGTAATTTTCCCAGTCTCATCTGATTAGCAAGTGTAACAATGGTTGAATCTTCCGATTGTCTAAAGATTTTAGTCAATGCTAGTTGAGGAAGAGCTTCAATTTTTAATAAATCAGCTAATACTTGCCCAGGACCGACAGACGGCAATTGGTCACTATCTCCAACGATGATGACTTGAGTATTGGACGAAATGGAACTAAAGAGTTGATTGGCAAGCCAAGTATCAACCATTGAAAATTCATCAATGATAATCAAGTCACAGTCGAGATAATCATCAATAGCTTGGTAGTCGTTATCACCATTTAACCCCAAATGGCGGTGAATAGTCGCACTTGACAAGCCTGTTAATTCATTCATACGGCGGGCAGCACGTCCTGTTGGCGCTGCTAAGATGATAGGAATATCTTTTTTCTCAAGGTCAATTTGATGAAGGTCTGCGTAGGCAGCAATCAAACCGTTGATAACAGTCGTTTTTCCCGTCCCAGGACCACCAGTCAAAATAAACACCTTGCTCTTGAGCGCTTCTTTGATAGCATTTTTTTGTACATCGTCGTAAGAAATGCCGAAAGCTTCCTCAACGTCAGCGATTTCTTCTTGCAAGTCATCATCTGAAAACTTTTGGTCGAGTGGTGTATCAAGAATACGTGTCAAGTGTTTTTTGATACCTGATTCAGCATAGAAAAGAGTATTGTCAAAAATTTTGGTACCGACATTTTGCACCTTATCTTCAGCAATAAGTGTTGATAATTCTTTGGCAACGGCTGCGGGGTCTAACTCAACTTGTCTAGCTTCTTCAAGGGTAGTAATGGCATTTTCAAGCAAATCACGCGCTTCGACGTAAGTATCTCCTCGCTCAATAGAAGTTTCAAAAAGGGTGTGTACGAGAGCGGCACGAAAACGTTGAGGAGCGTCCGCTTCGATTCCTAATTGTTCAGCGAGTTGGTCAGCGATTTTAAAACCAATCCCTTGAATGTCTTCGACTAATTGATAAGGATTTTCTTGGATAATATCAAGACTGTCTTCCTTGTATTGATTAAAAATGTCAAAGGCAACGCGGTTAGTCAAGCCATACTCTGCTAACTTGGCTAAAATGAGCTCTGTACCATAATTAAGCTTGAGTTTGGTTAAAAAGTTGTCTTTATTTTCCTTAGAAAGCCCAGAAATACTGTCTAATTTACTAGGGTCTTCTAGGATTTTATCAATGGTATTGTCGCCGTAAAGCTGCACAATTTTTTCAGCAGTTTTTTTACCAATTCCTTTGAAATGGTCGCTTGAAAAATATTTAATAAGACCAGAAGAAGTTGGTTTGCTGCGCTCGTAACGTGTGACTCTGAGCTGTTCGCCATATTTTGGGTGTTGCGTTAATTCACCCCAAAACGTATAATTTTCTCCCTCGATAATATCAGCAATTGTTCCAGTAACAATGACTTCAAAATCATCAAAGTCTGAATCAGTATCCTCAATTTCGAGTAATACAATTTTAAAGAAATTACTGGCATTTTCAAAAATAATACGGTCAATTGTGCCAGAAAAGAAGTATTCCATAACGTGTCCTTACTTGATTACTATAATGATTTTATTATATCATTGCTAATCCGATAAACAAACTTTTAATCTGTTTAGGTAGTGAGAGTTAAGAAAAGTCTGGACCAAAGAGTCCAGACTTATTTTATTAATTAATAACGCCGATTTTTGAGAGTGGCCATAAGCGGAATTTGACTTCACCGACGATATCTGATTTAGAGAAAGTTCCCACTTCACGACTATCTTTTGAAACGATACGGTCGTCTCCAAGAAGGTAATATTGTCCTTTTGGAACTTTGACTGTAAACTCGGTATTGCCATCCCTATCAGTTGTGAAAGCATCTGAGTCTTCAGCTAACTCTTGGAATAAGGTATTGTACGAATAAGTATCTTGCAGTTGGTCGTCCTCAAAGGCTTTTTTGTATTCATCTAAGTAGTCCTCGTCAACTTTCTTGCCATTAACGTAGAGGACATCATTTTTATAAGTAATGGTATCGCCTGGCATACCAATCACGCGTTTAACAATTTCTTTTGTCTTACCGTTTTCGGTTTCTTTAGCAACAACGATATCAAAACGGTCAATAGATGTGGTTGATAGGACAATAAGACGCTCACCGTCAGCTAACGTTGGATCCATTGAATGACCGTCAACTTTTACAGGTTGCCAAATAAAGGCACGACTAAGTATAAGAATAAGAAAGAAAAGGATTAGTGGTCCCCATTCTTTAATAAAGTGTTTCATAAATCTTCCTCTACTTTTATTTTTTTAATAATGCTTGCGCTTTTTGGGTATTTGCAAAATGAAGCTTGGCAGTATGTTCTAAGCCAGACATGCCATAGGCTGTTAAAATTTGACTCGCAGCTTTATCTGACTGGCTACCAGCACCGCTTGGGAGTTTGTACTGAACTTCTTGGCTAAGTTTATCGAGATTTTCTAAGAAAAGGTTGCGAGCGATGATTGAGCTGACGGCAACTGCCAAATATTTTCCTTCAGCTTTTTCTTCGAGTGTCAGCGGATTAGCAAATTGGTTGGCTTCATTTTTAAGGTATTTTTGATAATTTTGCCGACTGGTAAAAGCATCGATAACAATTTTTTCAGGCTTGACACCGTCTTGGAGAAGCAGATAAATAGCTTGATTGTGAAGAGCTACTTTGACAGAGACAGCGTTGTGCATTTTTCCTTTACCGACGACTTGGTTGTATTTTTGTGGGGACAATAGCAGAGCTTTATGCTTGATATTGTTTTCTAAGATTGGGGCGATTTGACGGATTTTGCTGTCTGTTAAGTTCTTGGAATCATCTACTCCAAGCTTTTTAAGCAAGGCATGGTCATCAGGGGTCACAAAACTAGCAACAACAGCCAGTCCACCAAAATAAGACCCATTACCAACCTCATCTGAGCCGATAAGGGGTATATTCTGACCACTAACGGTGTCACTTGCTGACTGGCTAGCTGATTGATAGCCAAATTGTTCAGCGATAGTTTCCGCATTTGCGCCCTGAAAGACGACTTTACCAGATGTGTAAACAAGAACCGTAACCCCTTTTACTTTTGCCGCAAAAGTGACATAGGGATTGTTATTGTTGACTTGCTGGCTAGTTAGTGCCTTTATCAGATTTTGCAAATCATCTTTACCCATTTTCATAACAATGGTATTCATGATTTTATTTTATCATAAAAACGCTCTAAGAGGGCAAAACAGCTGGCAGAAAGTGAGATTTTTCCGTGCTTACATTTTACGAAATGCTTATTTTAAGGTATAATGTCAAAGAGGTGACTATATGAAAAGTAAAAATCGTTATAGATTTGTCTTTGGTGATAAACCACTCACATTGACAACGGATAAGGATAATCTCTTCATGGAAGAGGTTGAGCGTGTAGCCAAAGAAAAATATAATACTATCAAGGAAAAATTACCACAAGCTGATAATGAAACGATTGCTATTTTGATGGCTATCAATTCGCTTTCTACTCAGCTTAGTCGTGAGATTGAAGTTGAAAAGATGGAAAAAGAATTGACGGCTCTTCGCGCTGAAGCGATTGTAGATATTAAGGAGAAAGCCAGCAAGTCTGATTCCGATGAGGATTAATTATGTTATCAATTCTTCTTGTATTGATTTTAATCTGGCATTTTTATATCGGTTATTCACGTGGGATTATTTTGCAAACCTACTATTTTATAGCAAGTATTGTCTCACTTGTGATTGCTAGCCAGTTTTATCAAACATTAGCTGAAAAAATAACGCTGTGGATTCCCTATTCTAATGCTAGTCAGGGAGCAACGGTGAATTTTTTCACGGACGTTAATATTTTTGATTTAGATCAAGTTTATTATGCGGGAGTAGCTTTTACAGCCATTTATGTGGTGGTTTATTTGCTTTTTCGTTTCATCGGTATTTTGGTGCATTTGGCGCCAATCAATCACTTTGATAATGTTAAAATGAATTGTGTCAGTGGTGTTTTAGCGATTTTAGTCACATTGATATTTTTCAATCTTGTATTTACAATATTAGCGACTGTTCCTATGACGACGGTGCAAAATATTCTATCAGGCAGCTTTCTTGGGCGCGTGATTGTCAATGATTTGCCACCTTTATCGAATATTATAAAAGCGTTATGGGTAACAGCGATTCTAGGATAATAAAGGAGTCTGGGGTAAATCACCTCAGACTTGTTCAATATATAATAAAAGCATCAGCGTGCCTAGGAAGCACGAGAAAAGTTAGGTTTTTGGTATAATAAAGATATGAACAACAGAATTTTAGAACAGTTAGAATTTGATAAAGTCAAGCAACTTTTTGCTGGCTATTTACAGACTGAGCAAGGCCAAGACGAGTTACGTAAACTTGAGCCAATGACTGAGCCTGACCGCATTTCACGTTCCTTTGATGAAATGTCGGACATGGAGCAAATTTTCATTGAACACCATTCTTTTGGAATGGGGAGTTTGCGTGACATTTCTGAAAGTATGCGTCGCTTGGAATTGGATGCTGACGTTAATATCTCAGAAATTATCGACATCAAGAAAGTCTTGCAAGTCTCAGCTGAAATCAAGCATTTTTATAATGATTTGGAAAATGTAGAGTTGTCTGCATTAAATACTCTTTTTGAGAAGATTGAATTGTTGCCAAGTCTGCAAGGTAGCTTACAAGCGATTAATGACGGTGGTTTCATTGAAAATTTTGCAAGTTCAGAATTGGACCGTATTCGTCGCCAAATCAATCATGACGAAGGTAGAGTTCGTCAAATTTTGCAGGATATTTTGAAAAAACAAGCTGATCATTTGACAGAGACTTTGATTGCTAGTCGTAATGGTCGTGCGGTTTTGCCTGTGAAAAATAGCTACCGCAACCGTATTTCAGGGGTTGTGCATGATATTTCGGCATCAGGAAGTACGGTTTATATTGAACCGCGCGCAGTAGTGCAACTTAATGAAGAAATCACGCAATTGCGAGCAGATGAACGTCACGAAATGGCACGTATTTTACGTGAATTGTCAAATATGCTTCGCCCACATACTAATATTATTCGTAACAATGCGTGGGTTTTAGGGCATTTGGATTTTGTTCGTGCTAAGTTCCTCTTCATGCAGGAAAACAACGCAATCGTGCCACAATTATCAGCAGATAAAACCGTGCAACTATTACAAGCTCGCCACCCGCTTTTGACCGATCCAGTCGCCAATGACCTTCATTTTCTTGACGAATTGACCGTTATTGTTATTACAGGCCCAAATACTGGTGGTAAGACAGTCATGTTGAAAACATTAGGCTTAGCGCAGCTTATGGCGCAATCAGGCTTGCCAATCTTGGCTGACAAGGGGAGTAAAGTCGCCGTATTTAATGAGATTTTTGCAGATATTGGTGATGAGCAATCTATCGAACAAAGTTTGTCAACATTCTCAAGCCATATGACAAATATTGTTGAGATTTTGGCAGCAGCAGATAAAGATAGTCTTGTCTTGGTCGATGAATTGGGAGCAGGAACTGACCCACAAGAAGGTGCCAGTCTTGCGATTGCCATTCTTGAACACCTTCGTCTCATGGAAATTAAAACCATGGCAACGACACATTATCCAGAATTGAAAGCTTACGGTATTGAGACAGAATTTGTGGAAAATGCCAGTATGGAATTTGATACAGAGACATTAAGTCCAACTTATCATTTTATGCAAGGTGTACCAGGGCGCTCAAATGCCTTTGAAATTGCTCGTCGTCTTGGTTTAGCAGAGATTATTGTCAATGAAGCAGAGCGTTTGACAGACTCTGATACGGATGTTAACCATATCATCGAGCGTTTGGAAGAACAAAACCATGAAAGTCGTAAACGACTTGACCATATCAAAGAAGTGGAACAAGATAACCTCAAATTCAATCGTGCGGTCAAGAAACTTTATAACGAATTTTCACATGCCAAGGACAAAGAACTTGAAAAAGCTCGCGCCAAAGCGCAAGAAATTGTGGATAAAGCCATGACAGAGAGTGAAGAAATTCTCAAAAATCTTCATGATAGAGCAAGCCTTAAACCGCATGAAGTTATTGAAGCCAAAAGTCAGCTGAAAAAATTGGCGCCTGAAGTTGATTTGTCGAAAAATAAAGTCCTCAAGAAAGCTAAAAAATTGCGCGCACCGCGCGTGGGTGATGACATTGTCGTCACAGCTTACGGACAACGCGGAACATTGGTTAACCAAGGGAAAAACGGGAAATGGGAAGTGCAAGTTGGTCTTATTAAAATGACACTTAAAGAGGACGAATTTACCCTTGTTAAAGTTCAAGAGGAAGCCCAAAAACCGAAGAAAAAACAAGTCAATGTGGTCAAGAAAAGCAAAAAATCAGCTGGTCCACGTGCCCGCCTTGATCTTCGTGGTAAACGCTATGAAGAAGCCATGCAAGAATTGGATGAATTTATCGACCAAGCCTTGCTAAATAACATGGCACAAGTCGATATTATTCACGGTATCGGAACAGGTGTTATCCGTGAAGGTGTCACAAAATACCTTCGCCGCAACAAACACGTCAAATCATTTGGTTATGCCCCACAAAATGCAGGTGGCAGCGGCTGCACCATTGCAAATCTAGGGTGAAGATAGAAAAAGTCTTTTTTCACAATTCAGAACAACTACCAAAAAACTCTTCCTGAAAAATGGAAGAGCTTTTTGTTTGTAGAAAATGCACATAAAATTTATTTTTGTCCGAGTAGAATCATTTGGTCGATAGAGCGGCGTGCACCATTGATTGTTTCTTCATCTAGGGTGATTTCTTCGCCTGCTTGACCGAGTAAGCAATTATAAATATCGGCTAGTGTTGTCATTTTCATATTGTGGCAAACGCACTCGGTTGATAACAGATAGAAACGTTTGTCTGGACATTCGAATTGCAAATGTTGGACAATACTGCTTTCGGTACCGATGATAAATTCTTTTTCAGAACTGTTTTTGGCGTAAGCCATGATTTCTGTGGTACTTCCTGCAAAATCAGCTAATTCGGTTACCTCTGCTAGACATTCTGGGTGAACAAGAACTTTGGCATTTGGATGTTCTTCACGCGCACGAATGACATCACGTTTACGCATGCGCATATGCGTTGGACAGCCACCTTTGAAAAATTCAAATTGCTTATTAGGACATTGTTCAGCGACCCATTGTCCAAGATTGCGGTCTGGAACAAAAAGGATTTTGTCATTGTCAATGTTACTGATGATTTTGACAGCAGAAGAAGATGTCACACAAACGTCAACAAGTGTTTTTACTTCTGATGTTGTGTTGATATAAGCAACAACGGTGTAATCTGGGTGAGCTTCCTTTAACCAGCTGACTAACTTTTTATCAATTTGCGCAGCCATTGGACAGCCAGCCATTGGATTTGCTAGGATAGATGTTTTTTCAGGAGATAGAACCTTGACAGTTTCTGCCATGAAACGAACGCCACACATGATAATTGTGTCTTGTGGTGCTTTGGCAGCGTATTTACTCAAGGCAAAAGAGTCACCGACAAAATCAGCCACTTCCCAAATATCCTGACTTTGGTAGGCATGGGCTAAAATGCAGACCCCTTTTTCCTTTTTGAGACGTAAAATCTCATCTTGCATCTCTCTTGTATTCATTGTAGATTGTGGTATCCTTCCTTGAATTGTCTTAGTTATATATTATAGTCCTGTAATCTATTAGTGTCAAGACACTTGTAAAGAATTTTGCTTAGATGTCTTGTCAGGTGTAAAGTTTAGTGGTAAAATGTTTCCTAAGTCGTATGATTTAATAACTAACCTATTTTAAATAGTGTTAATAAAAGTGACGGTTACAGTTTTAGTTCACTTGTAATTGTCAAAAAAAGAAGGTTTGTATGAAAACAAATGTACTTATTGTAGGGAGTGGTTGTTCAGGGCTTTATACGGCGCTGAATTTGCCACAAGAACTTCAAATTACTATTATTACTAAAGATACATTAGAAAATAGCGATTCCTTTTTAGCTCAAGGTGGCATTTGTATGTTAAAAGATGATTCGGATTATGAATCGTTTTTTGAGGACACTTTGCGAGCTGGTCATTATAAGAATGACAAGGTTTCTGTTGATTTGATGATTAAGTCATCACCTGATGTTATCGAAGATTTGCTTGATTTTGGTGTGGATTTTCAACGTGATGAAAATGGCAATCTAGTTTTTACACGTGAGGGTGCGCATTCGGATAAACGCATTCTCTTTTATCAAGACACAACAGGAAAAGAAATCACAAGTAGATTGCTTGCTGCGGTTAAAAAGCGTCCAAACATTACGTTGATGGAACACACCTGTTTGCTTGATATTTTAGAAGAAGATAATCGTTGTTACGGTGGCGTGGTGCGTCTTGAAAATGGTGATTTGGAAAAAATCACAGCTGACGTGACTGTTCTTGCCAGCGGTGGTGTTGGTGGTTTGTATAAAAACAGCACCAATTTCAAACATTTGACAGGTGATGCGCTAGCTATTTCTCTAAAACATGACATTGAACTCAAGGATATGTCTTATGTGCAAATTCACCCAACCACTCTTTATCAAGAAAATCCAAAAGAACGCTTATTTTTGATTTCTGAATCCGTTCGTGGGGAAGGGGCACTGCTTTACGATAAAAATATGAATCGTTTTGTGGATGAATTGCAGCCTCGTGACGTTGTAGCACAAGCTATTTTAAAACAAATGGAAAAAGACGGCACAGACCATGTTTGGGAAGATTTACGCACCATTTCCAAAAAAGAATTGGAAGAGCATTTTCCAAATATCTTGGCACATTGTCGTGAGGCTGGCTATGACCCATTCACAGAATGTATTCCTGTCGTGCCAGCGCAGCATTATTTCATGGGTGGAATTAAGGTTAATCACCACAGCAAAACAACCATGGATGCTCTGTATGCGGTTGGTGAAACAGCTTGTAATGGTGTGCATGGGCAAAACCGTCTGGCAAGTAATTCGCTGCTTGAAAGTCTCGTTTTTGCGAAACGTGCGGCTAAAGATTTGGTGGCTCACTATGAAACAGTTGCTAAATTGCCAGAAAGCTTGTCAGAGCTAGATTTGGAAGATTATCAAGACCAAGAAAGTCTCGAAGAGGACTACAAGAAAATGGTGCTTGAAAAGTTAACCGAGCAAAATCAACTGGCTAGTTGTATTGTATAGTCAGAATTGAGAAAAGAAAGGATAATGATGTTAGACCCAATTACCCTAAAATTAAACGTTGACCCGCTCATTTTGAGTGCTTTGTCTGAAGATATTAACAATGAAGATGTCTCAACGAATAGTGTTATGCCTGAAAATGTGGCTGGTCAAGTTGATTTGATTTGTAAAGAAGATGGGATTATCTGTGGCTTACCTGTTTTTGAACGCGTTTTTTACTTGCTTGACCCAACGACAACCTTTGACGTTTGGGTGAAAGACGGTGAAGCTGTCAAGGCAGGACAACATTTGGGAACCGTTCATGGTGATATTCGTGTCTTACTGTCAGGCGAACGTACGGCTCTTAACTATTTGCAACGTATGAGTGGCATTGCGACTTACACGCATGAAATGGCAGAGCTGTTGAAAGACAGTCCGATTACACTTCTTGATTCACGTAAGACCACGCCAAATAATCGTATTTTTGAAAAATACGCTGTTAAAGTTGGCGGCGGTAAAAATCACCGTTACAATTTATCAGACGGTGTCCTGTTGAAAGATAATCACATTGGCGCAGCAGGTGGTGTCAAGGAGGCTGTTCTTGCTGCTAAAAATTATGCTCCGTCTGTTCGTAAAATTGAAATCGAAGTTGAAACGCTTGAAATGGTCAAAGAAGCTGTGGAAGCAGGTGCTGACATTATCATGCTTGATAATATGGACCATGACACAATGAAAGAAGCAGTTGCTGTGGTTAATGGCAAGGCAGAAATCGAAATTTCTGGAAATGTGACTAAGGAAAATCTGGCTTCTTATGTTGATTTGAATGTCCAATATGTCTCAAGTGGAGCAATTACTCATTCTGCTAAAATTTTGGATTTATCCCTTAAAAATCTACATCCTGTTGATAACTGAGTTGATGAATTTCCAAAAGCAAAAATTATGGTTTGAAAAATCCCCAGCTCTTTAAAAGTTGGGGATTATAGGTTGACAACTAAAAAAGGAAAAGCAGTAATCCACAGACGATTCCAACGAGAAAACCCACCATGACATCGCGAGGATAATGTACACCGCCTAAAACGCGGCAAAGTGCAATCACTAGGGATAATATCAGAAAGAAAATGCCCAAAATAAGGTTCAACCGTAAAATAGCCATGCTGATAATGGTTGCCGAAAAGACATGACGACTTGGCATAGATTGTCCCTTGGTATTTTTTAAAATAAGTGGTGTGATGTTCCAAGTCTCGTAAGGACGAGGGGCATTGAGTAGCTTGCGCACAACTGATACTAACACAAATGAAATAGCTGGGATAAGAATGAAAGCAATCAACCTATTTGGCTGTTTACAAAACAGGTAAATTAGCATTAGCGGATAAACCAAATACATGATTTTTGTTAATAAACTATTGACAATTTGCAGGCAACGAATGGCGGTCGGTTTATTCTGAAAACTTCGTGTCAGCTTGTTATAAAATATATCGTAATTTTTCATAGCAGTCCTTTATGTGAGAATAGCTTTATTATAGCATATAAGTCAGACAGATATGGAAAATGAGAAGTTTTCAAAAAATTGTTTTCCGTAGCAATTAATTGTCAAATCAACAATTTTCTCGTAAAATAGGCTCATAAACTAATAGAAAAGGAAATGAACTTTAGGATTGTTTAGCTGGTCGTAGTTTACTTTTTAATAAGGTATTTTCCAGTAACCTCTAGAGTTCTAGGTAATTTATTATGGCACATAATATTACAGATGCGACATTCGAAGCAGAAACAAGTGAAGGGCTTGTCCTTATTGACTTTTGGGCAACTTGGTGTGGTCCATGTTTGATGCAAGCGCCAATTTTGGAACAATTGTCAGAAGAAATCGATGAAGACGAACTTAAAATCGTCAAAATCGATGTTGATGAAAATCCAGATACCGCACAAAAATTTGGTATCATGTCAATTCCAACATTGCTGTTCAAAAAAGACGGCGAAGTTGTGAAACAAGTGGCTGGTGTGCACACAAAAGAACAAATCAAAGAAATCGTTGCTGAATTAAGCTAATGATAGGGAGTGAGACAAATAAAGTCTCCAGTGGAGATTTTATTCATGAGCCTAAAAATTAAAAAGCGAATCAGTAGTTTCAAAGAAACTTGATTTTCAGCAAGTCTTAATTTCTTGTTGCTGATCTAAAACGGTCTATCCCCAGACCGTTTTTGACACTTACTTCGTAAGTTGTATTTCCCAATTATAAAGGTTCCCCGAACCTTTATAACTCACCCCTGCATGGCTCGAAAGATTTGGGAATCTTTCGAGGTGGGAGATAGAGTCAAGTGAAGATTGACATCGAAAAAGGGTTGTAAAAGCTGATTTATCAGCGTATTAGAACGCAGTCAACAGAAATCAGTTCTTATTTACCACAAGACCATATCGTTTTTACCATTGAAAAAGTGGTTAATGAGTTAGATGAGGATTATTTTACTACTTTTTATCATGAATTCGATCGTCCATCTTATCATCCTAAACTGCTACTGTTAGCTCTTTTATTGGCTTATTCTCAAGGAATTTTTTCTGGACGAAAAATAGAGAAACTCATGATTAAAAATCTAGTCATGCATTATTTGACCGGCCAACTTGTTATCAGTTATCGAACCATCAATCGTTTTTGTGTTGCTAATGGGATGATAGAGGCGATAAGAAACTTATTTATCGACCTTAATCTTCGACTTAAAATGGAAGAATTAGTCTCTCTAGAGTGTCTTTACATTGATGCACTAAGATTGAAGTTAATACCAATAAATATGGCTTTGTTTAGAAGAAAGCTGTTGCTAGCCTCTCTCTTAAACTTCAAGAAACGTTTGCAGGACGCAGTAGTTTTTCCAAGACCGATACAAAATCCACCTAAAAGAATTAAATCCTCATTGAGAGTTTAATTTGAAGATATCTACTCATAGTACAAGAGGATTGATAAAAAGATGTTTCAATTGGTCTATTAAAGAACCTCAACTTTACTGATAAATCTCCACTTGTCATCTTATTTTACGGAAATTTAGGTGTTGGTAAAAGATTTATTGTCAAGAGAAACAAACATTGTCTTAATTGATGAATTTGACAAAGTAAATATTGGTTTATACAACGTTTTTTATCAAATGTTTGATGAAGGGGAGTTGGAAGATATAAATTACTCTGTAGATGTTTCTAACGTATATTTGTTTTAACAACAAATTTTTGTAATGATAATGAAATAGTAGAAAAACTTGGATTACCTATATTCTCTAGGATTGATTTGAAAATATAAGAATGCTAAGGAGTTTTATAGATAAGTATATATGTAAAATTATTTTTGAAGAACTAGTTAATCGAAATAATAGTTTGACCTAAATATAGTATTGAGAGCTCAGGCTCTCTTTTTTCTTACCTTCTTTTCCAAATCTTCCCTGCTATTCTTATATCATCTCTGAGCTCGCGAAGACCCCAAAATATGATAATATTGTGGCGCCGAGTCTGTTACGAGGGCGGGTATGAACCGATAATAACGGTTACGGAGGACATCAGATGGGAGAATAAGTTAGTAAGGAAGTAAATTTTTCTGTAGAAGAGTATAGACAGGTACAGAAATTGATGGCATAGGAGGGTTATGAGCAATTCTCTCCCTTTGTCAGAGAGTTGAATTTTAATTGATTTGGTCTAGTACGTTTTTCTATTAAGAAAATCTTTATATTGGGGGTCTTAGGTTTCTCCCTAAAAAGTAAAATGTAACGAAAAAAGCAGATACCAAAGGTTCTGCTTTTTTCGTTACATTTTATCATAAGTGGGTACCCACTTACTGAGCTCGTCACAACAGTTTAATATTGTAGAGCGGTAAGCTAAGATATTATCTGTTGGCAATCCATTCAACTTCATATTTTTCTGCAGAAGTTAATAGTGATTCATCAGGAAATTTGTCTGAGATAATAGTTTTATACTGCTTTAAATTATTAATTTTGAAAAATCCAGATATACGAAATTTTGAACTATCAATAAGTAATATAGTCTCTTTAGCTTTATCAATGATAGTTTTTTTAGCACTTGCTTGACTGAAAGAAGCTTCATAAACATATTCTCCATCAATTCCTCTTGCGGAGCAAAATGCAAGGTCAATACTAAAATGTTCAAGAAGACTATTTTCCATACTATGATTTACAACGGAGGCAGAGTGGTGTTTAACCTCACCGCCAGTAATGAAAATTTTCATTGTTGGATTAGAAAGTTCAGAAAGCAACTGAGCAGTATTAAGTCCATTCGTAAAAATAATTAAGTTGTCTATAGTAGATAGGAAAGGACATAATTCATAAACTGTTGTACTTGAATCCAAGTAAATACACATCCCTGGACCAATAAAATCTTTTGCAAGGTCAGCAATTATTTTTTTCTCAGATCTATTTTCAGTTTCCCTGATACTATGTGCAAGCTCAACAGTATTAAAGGAGTTTAATATAACCTCCCCATGTTTTCGTTTTATGAGTCCTTGTTCTTCAAGAAAAATTAGGTCTCTACGAAGTGTAGAAGTACTTGAAAAAGTTAATTTTTCAAGTTGTTTTACATCGATTCTCTTTCTATTTTGAAGAATATCTGTTATTTCCTGTAATCGTTTATCTCTACTCATGCTAACACCTCTTAAGTACATAATAACATATTTTGAACAAAAATGGCGATTTTGTATCAATATTTTGAATAGTTTTCAATCTATCGTTCAAGTATTGTAATGGAATTGTAGATATATTAAAATAAAATCATGAAAGCGGTAACAGAAAAGGAGTCTAATGAAAACTATATTGGCAATCGATCTTGGTGCTACGTCAGGTAGAGGAATCCTGTATTCTATTGAAAAGGGAAAATTGATTTCGAAAGAAGTTAGTAGATTTAAAAATTCAATTCATAAAGTTAAGGGAAGATTATGTTGGAACATAGATAACCTAGAAAAAAATATAAAAAAATGTATTAAAGTTTCTCAACAGCAGTCAAAATTATCTTCTATAGGAATTGATACATGGGGAGTAGATTTTGTATTCTTGGATACTAATGGTGAAATCATTACTCAACCTGTTAGTTATCGAGATAGTCGAACAGAATCAATATTAGATGAGATTGCTAGATACTCTTCTTTAAATGATTTGTATTTTAAGACTGGTAATCAGTTAATGGAGATTAACACACTATTTCAATTAATTGCATGTAAATCTCAGACTCCTGAAGAATATTTCAAAGCAAATAAACTATTAATGATTTCTGATTATTTGAATTATTCATTGACTGGTGAGGTTGCGATTGAAAGAAGTATAGCCTCTACAATGCAAATGGTTAACCCCTTGACAAAAGACTGGAACCAAGAGGTTTTAAAAACATTTGAAATTTCTGAATTACTTTTACCGAAATTAGTATCCGAAGGAAATATTCTAGGTAAAACATCTAAAGAAATTTCAAAGAATGAAATAGTAGTAGTCAATGTCTGTCAACATGATACAGCAAGTGCGGTAGCAGCGATACCACATGAAGAAGAAAATTTACTATATATTTCTTGTGGAACGTGGTCATTAATCGGAACAGAGTTGAAATCTCCTATACTTACAGATAGTGCGCTGAAGTATAATTTTACAAATGAAGCGGGCTATGATGGGACCACTAGATTTTTGAAAAATTGTACTGGACTCTGGATTCTTGAAGAATTAAAAAAATCATTCTTTAAATTAGGCAATGACTTTTCTTATGACGAAATTACTGAAATGGTGAGTAATACGAGAAGTTGTGTCCCAACATTTGATACGGATGCTTCGACATTTTCAAGTCCAGGGAACATGATTGAAAAGATTGTCGATTATTTTGCAGATGAAGATATAACAATATCACCAGATCCAGCAATTCTATTTAAAATAGTTTATCAAAGTTTGGCCGAAAAATATCAAGAAGTCATTCTACAATTGGAAAAAATAACTGGAAATGTCTATAAGAGGATTGACTTGATAGGCGGTGGTTCTAAGTCGAACTATTTCTCACAATTAGTAGCAGATGTAACAGGAAAGACTGTGGTTACTGGTCTGTATGAAGCAACTTCAATTGGTAATGCACTCGTTCAATTTAAGGCTCTTGGCTGTGTTAAAGATATGAAAGAAGCCAAGAAACTTGTCAAAGAGTCTATAACATTTAACTATTTCTACCCAAAAGAGGAGGAAGAAAATGACACTATATCCTAAAATTGGAATCCGTCCAACCATTGACGGTCGACAGGGCGGTGTAAGGGAATCCTTAGAAGAAAAAACCATGCAGATGGCCCTAGCTGCTAAGGATTTGATTGAGTCCAATTTGCGTTATGCAGATGGAACACCTGTTCAGTGTTTACTGGCCAGTCGAACCATTGGTGGTCAGGGCGATGCAGGTATTGTCTACGATGAGTTTGCTCGTGACAATGTAGTTGCTACCTTATCTGTCACACCAAGTTGGTGCTATGGGACAGAAACCATGGATATGGATCCGCACACGATTAAAGCTATTTGGGGCTTTAATGGGACAGAGCGGCCTGGTGCAGTTTATCTAGCCGCAGCCATGAGTGGCTATGCTCAAAAGGGTTACCCAGCATTCAAGATTTATGGCCATGATGTTCAGGACTTGGATGACAATAGCATTCCTGCTGATGTGGCTGAAAAAATCTTGCTATTTGCCAAAGGGGCGATTGCTGCTGGTCAGATGAAAGGCAAGTCCTATGTCAACATTGGAGCTTCTTCAATGGGGATTGCGGGTTCTCAGGTTACCACTTCCTTCTTTGAAGACTATCTGGGAATGTTGGTCGAATTTGTGGATATGACAGAAATCCTTCGCCGTATGGAGTTGGAAATCTACGATAAAGAAGAATATGAAAAAGCTCTTGCTTGGATCAAGGAATATTGTAAAGAGGGTGTTGACATCAATGCAGGAAAAGAATTTCCAGACGTGATTACCAAGTCTAAGGTGATTCCAGCTGATAAGGATTGGGAATTTATTGCCAAGCAAACCTTGATTATTCGAGATATTCTCTTTGGAAATCCTCGCTTGGCAGAGATTGGTTGGGAAGAGGAAGCTCGTGGAAGAAATGCTATTTCAGGTGGTTTCCAAGGTCAACGTCAATGGACAGACTGGTTGCCTAATGGAGATTTCGCTGAAGCGATTCTGGCTTCTACCTTTGACTGGAATGGTCCAAGACCTGTTACTGCCTTTGCAACAGAAAATGATACCTTGAATGCGATTGCCATGCTATTTGGAACCCTTCTAACCAACAAGGCTCCAATTTTCTCTGATGTTCGGACTTATTGGAGCCCAGAGGCGGTCAAACGAGTAACTGGTCAAAAACTAACAGGTCGGGCAAAAGATGGTATTCTTCACCTTATCAACTCAGGTGCTTCAGCCCTTGATGGAAGTGCAGCAGCACGCGATGAAGCTGGTCAGCCAACCATGAAAGAATTTTGGAATATGACGGAGGAGGACATCAAAGCTTGTCTGGAAGCTACAGACTGGTGTCGAGCTAATTACGAATATTTCCGTGGCGGCGGTTATTCTTCTCACTTCAAAACTCAAGGTGAGTTACCTGTAACCTTAATTCGTGTCAATTTAGTCAAGGGTGTTGGTCCAAGTCTACAGATTGCCGAAGGCTACACCTGCCCATTGGATGATGAAGTACACTATACCTTGGATGAGCGAACAGATAAAACATGGCCAACAACCTGGTTTGCTCCGAATCTTGGAGAATCTGGTTTTGAAACGGTTTATGATGTTATGAATCATTGGGGTTCTAACCACGGTGCCTTTGTTCATGGACACATTGGTGCGGAAGTTATCACTCTGGCTAGTATGTTGCGAATCCCAGTAGCCCTCCACAATATTCCAAGAGAACGAATTTTCCGTCCAAGCATTTTTGACGGTGTTGGTACTAAAGATTTAGAAGCAGCGGATTTCAAGATGTGTGAGGTTTTAGGACCGCTATATAGTAAATAAAAGGAGAATACTTTATGTTTATGGGAAAAGAAAGAAAGGAACTTATAAAGTACGGTAAAAAGTTAGTTACTGAAGGCTTAACCAAAGGTACTGGTGGGAACTTGAGCGTATTTAACCGTGAAAAAGGTCTAATAGCAATTACTCCATCTGGAATTGATTTCTTTGAAATCAAGGAAGAGGATATCGTTATCATGGACTTGGAAGGGAGAGTAGTCGAAGGTGAAAAACTTCCTTCTAGCGAGTGGTATATGCACCTGATTCAATACCAGCAACGAGAGGACCTTGATGCAGTCATTCACGCCCATACCACTTACGGAACCGTTCTGTCAGTGCTAAGAGAACCATTGCTAGCTAGCCACTATATGATTGCTGTAGCAGGAAAGGATGTCCGAGTAGCAGATTATGCCACATATGGGACTAAGGAATTAGCTGAAAACGCTGCTGAGGCTATGAAAGATAGACGTGCAGTCTTTCTTGCTAACCACGGTATCTTGGCAGGTGCTCAGGATTTACTGAATGCCTTCAATATCATTGAGGAGGTTGAGTACTGTTCAAAAATTTATTGTGTTGCCAAAAGTATAGGAGAACCAGTGATCCTTCCAGATGAAGAAATGGAATTGATGGCTGAAAAATTTAAAACATACGGACAAAGGAAATAATTTCGGAGGAAAATAAAATGAAAAAAAGTTTGTTGAAATGCGGTGCATTATGTTTGTTTGCTTCAGTCATTCTTGCTGCTTGCGGGTCGTCATCAGGAACTAGTTCAAGTACTGAAAAAGCTGCAAGTGGTGACGATACTGTTCTAGAGTTCTATCATGGCTATCACCATAGTGAAGAAGAATGGCCAGCAGCCAAAGTCATGCGTGATCTTTATGATGAATTTGCTAAAAGACACGCAACTGGTGACGTTGAATTTAAACCGATTCCTGTGAACGGAAGTTTGACAGACATCATGAACAACAAGGTTGCAAGTGGTGAGTTTCCAGATATGATTGACTTGGCTGGTAGTGATGTTTCCCTGGCGGCGATTGAACAAAGCTTAGTTCTAGATTTGAAACCATATATTGATGAAAATGGCTTAGAAAAAAATGTTGGTCTAAACTATACACAAAATGATGTAAATGGAAAAATCTACACAGTACATGACCAATTGTTGACCTTGGGTCTATGGTATAATGCGGATATTTTCTCAAAAGCTGGAGCTAAAACTCCTGACCAATGGACCAAGTGGAGTGACTTTACTGAAGCTATGGCTTTGGTTCGGAAACAAGGAGTCTATGCCTTTGGTGCAGGGGAACCAGCAATTCGTCTTTTTAACACAGTACTTGGCTCATCTGAAGCAGGTCGTAAACTGTTAGAAGGACCTCTAACTATTGAAGGAATAGATTCAAAAGAATTTGCTGAAGCGCTTAAATTGGTTACGACAGAAGTTCAAGCAAATGGCTCAGCCAATGCAGGCGGTGATGCCAATGTCTATTCTACTGATTTTACAGAAAATAAATCAGCTGTATTCTTTAATGGTGTTTGGGCAGCAGGTGGATTGAAAGATAATACTGCTTTAAAACCAGGTTTGTATGCTGGTAATGTTGCGATTAGTTCAGCTGGTGGTGGTATTACAATTTCAAGCAACCTTTCTGCAGAAGAAGAAAAACTTGCTTTGGAGTTTGTAAAATATATGACTAGTGATGAAGTTCAGACAACCATTTTCGAAAAAGTTGGTGCCAACCCAGCTAGCCAGGCGATTGATGCTGCACAAATTGCAAGTGGCTCTGATGACGCTACTGTAAAACTCTTAGGTGAAGCAACTTCAATGGCAAACAATGCAAATGTAACTGTCCCTACTGTTGCATCAGTTTGGGGTGATGATGTTCGTACTGCCATTATCAACGCATTGACTGAAAGTGCTTCTGACGGTGTAGATATTGATCAGAAAGTAAAAGAAACACAAGACATCTTGAAAGCCCTTATCGGCTAATGTAACAGGGCTAAGGATGGATTCCTTAGCCCTGTTTTAGGAAGTGAGTATTTTATGGCAAAGAAAACCATGACATTACAAAATAGGAAGGCACAGAAACAACGATTTATTTTTCTATTTTTACTACCAACATTAGTTTGTTTCTTTCTCTTCTACTTTTATTCGGTGGTAACTATTTTTGCAACCTCCTTTACTAAGTGGGATTACACGAATTTAACCAGCCCAGAATTTCTAGGTTTTGGCAATCTCTTTGCCAATTATAAGTACATTTTTAGTGAGTATCCTTTCTTTTTGGAAGCACTGAAAAATTCAATTACATGGGCAATTATTGGTGTAGTCATTCAAGTTCCATTAGCATTATCAGTAGCTATCGCCTTATCTAAAAAATTAGCTGGGTGGAAACTATCACGGAATCTTTACATTATTCCAAGTATTATTTCTAGTGCAGCCATGGGCTTAATTTTTCTCCAAATTTACAATCCAAATTATGGAGTCGTTAACCAAGTTATTCGTTTCTTTAACCCTGAATTTTCGGATGCCATTTTATTGACACCTGGTTGGAATATTATTGCGATGACCTGTGCCTATGTTTTCTTTGCAGGAACATCAACCATTATGATTTTAGGTCAAATTTTTGCCATTCCACAAGAAATTCATGAAGCAGCGATTTTAGATAATATAACAGGTTGGAGAAGGGAGTGGTATATCACCATTCCAATGATAAAAGATACATTAAAAACGGTAGCGATTATGGCCGCAACCTCAGGTTTCCTACTGTATAACGAAGTATTTTTCCTAACAAATGGTGCAGCAGGAACAAAAAGTATCAGTTTTATCATCAGGGAGTTGGCAGTATCCAGCTCTCGGACACAATACGCCAGAGCTAACACCATAGGTGTGGTTCAGATTCTAGGCGGGATGTTAATCATTTTGTCTATCAATCTGATATTCAAAGAAAGTAAACGTAGAAAGTGAGAGAGCGTATGGACAGTCGTTTGAATAGTCTTTCCAAAACAGGAAAATTGATTATATATACTTATATGGTTATTACTTGCTTGATTTCAGTGTTTCCAATTTTATGGATTTTCCTCTCTTCCTTAAAAGCAGATCCAATGAAAAATCCTGGTATTAGCTTGCCAACTGATTTAAGTTTTGATGGTTATATCAAGGTGTTTACAGAACTGCATGTATTGGATTACTTTTGGAACAGTTTTAAAGTGGTTTCAATTTCCGTTATTATCAGCATCATCATGATTTCCATGTCTTCTTATGTCATAGCTCGAATGGATTTCCGTGGCAAAAAGTTGATAACTGCCATGTTGTACTCAACTCTTTTTATCCCTGCTACAGCTATGACATTTCCAGTCTATCGCTTGGTAAATGTTCTGGGGATTTATAATACACCAGTAGCTCTGATTTTTGTCTACTCTTGTAGCGGTATTGCTATGAGTTTCTTTATCATAAAAAACTATTTTGCAATCATCCCTAAAGAATTGGAAGAAGCTGCTGAGATTGATGGAGCAAGCTATGCTCAGACATTTTGGAAAGTCATGCTTCCCATTGCTAGACCGGGTATTTTAACGGCAGCGATTCTAGCCTTTATTAACAACTGGAATGAGTATTACTGGGCTTCTATGCTGATTATCAATAAAGATGAGTTGACGGTTCCAGCCTTACTTGGACAGTTCACTACTAGCTTTAATACCAATTATAATGGTCTTTTCTCAGCTATCGTTGTGATTATCTTACCACCAATTTTACTCTTTGCTTTTGCAAGTAAATACTTTATTGAAGCTTTAGGAGGAGGAGCAGTTAAAGGATGACAAAAAATAATTTACAAGAAATAAATAAACGGACCGAATGGTTCCGAAGAGATCGATTTGGTATGTTCATTCATTGGGGACTTTATTCTATCCCTGGAAAAGGGGAATGGATTCGTAGCCACCAGCAATTATCTATTGAGGACTATCAACCATTTTTTGAGGCATTTAATCCTGTCAAATACAATCCGAGAGAGTGGGCAAAAGTGGCAAAGGCGGCAGGTATGAAATACATGGTCTTGACCGCCAAGCACCATGATGGATTTTGCTTGTTTGACTCAGCCTATACTGACTACAAGGCTACAAACACACCAATTGGAAAGGACTTGGTGGCTGAGTTTGTTGAAGCGGTACGAGAAGAAGGATTAAAAGTAGGTCTATACTTCAGTCTGATTGACTGGTATCATCCAGATTATCCGAAATATGGCGATATGATTCACCCCATGCGCGAGAATGAAGCCTTCAAAGGTGAGAAGATTGACTTTGATAACTACTTGGCTTTCTTACACAATCAAGTAGAAGAAATTGTCACTAAGTATGGCAAACTGGACATTCTATGGTTTGACTACTCTTATGGAGAAATGTTCGGTGAGAAGTGGCGTGCAACAGATTTGATTACGCTTGTACGTAAGCATCAACCAGATGTAGTTGTTGACAATCGTTTAGAAACATCAGGAGAAGGATTTGGAAGTATTGTAACGGATAATATCAATCTTTATTCTGGAGACTTTGTCAGTCCAGAGCAGATTGTTCCGCATGAAGGAATTCGAAATATCCATGGTGAGCCGATTCCTTGGGAACTTTGCTTAACCATGAATAATAACTGGGCCTACAATCCTACGGATCATCTCTACAAATCGTCCAAGACACTTATTCGTAAGTTGGTTGAGTGTGTAAGTAAAAATGGGAATATGATTCTGAATGTAGGTCCAGATGCACTAGGTATTATCAATCAAGAGAGTCAGGAAATTCTAAATGATTTTGGAAAATGGCTGGATAAGAATGGTGAATCTATCTATGGTTGTGGCGTTAGTTCATTACCTAAGCCAGAATGGGGCTACTATACTCAAAAAGGGAATACGGTTTATGCCCATGTCTTCGAACAGCCAATTGGTCCACTTGCCTTGATTGGTATCGATGAAAGCAAAGTAAAAAGGATGAGTTTCCTTCATGATGGTAGTGAAGTGAAGATTTCTAAGAGCTGGACAACTAATGCTTACGAAGGGATTTGTTTTGCCCAGTACGGTGATATTCCTCACTTTACTTATCCTTTGCCAGACAGCGTAGATAGTGTGATTAAGATTGAATTAGTAGGTGATGATAGTGAAGATTGAAAATAAACATATGGCACGCTATTTTAAATTAGAAGATGGGAAGTTTTATACTTCCCATCTCTTGAATAAAAAGCTTGATGAACCCATTGGAAACGAAAAAAATACGGAATTCGTTGTTTCTTTCTGTGATGGAAGCCAGCTCAGCTCTGAGGATTTTACAGCTCATGTTGTCGAACAAACCAATGAAACTCTTTTGGTGAGTTTCTATCATTCAGAAATCCAGTTAACCATTCTATATTCAGGACGAGAAGATGTACTTGCTAAAGAGGTTACTATTCTGTCATCTTCTAAAACAATCAATTATATGGATGCGGAGCAGTTTGGTTTTGCAAATTTAGAGCAGGTATATATTCCGAAACAGCAAGAAGATATTAAAGAAATGGCTGGATTTTCTGGCTATTATGTAGAGTTGGGGCAACCGATTTATGCAAAGTCTTTCTTCTTTGGTATGGAGTTTCCAATGGGAGAAAACAGACTGGTAGATCAGATCTATTTTTCTCGCTACTATGTCGGATATGAGATTAAAGAGCCGAAAAAAATCTGGCCAGTTGTTATTGGTGCGGCTTCTGGATTTGAGAAGTCAAGCATTCAACAGGATTTCTTTACCTACATTAGTGGAATTGCTCAGCCAAGTTACTTCAGAAAACAATACAATTCTTGGTATGACCATATGACTGCCATTGATGAAGGGATTATTGTAAAGAGTTTTGAGGAAATTTCACACGGATTTGAAGATAATGGTGTGAAGTTGGATGCCTATGTCGTTGATGATGGCTGGTGTGATTACCAAAGTGTTTGGGAATTTAATGAAAAGTTTCCTAACGGTCTAACAAAGGTAAAAGTTCTCGTAAATAATCTGGGTGCTAGTCTTGGCCTTTGGATTGGGCCACGTGGAGGCTATAACGGAACAGAAGTTATCATGAGTGACTGGTTGGAGGTTCATCCAGAATTCGGTAGTAAGAATTCTTTGTCAAATGATGTTAATATTGGTGATTTTAATTATTTGGAGCGAATGAAGCAAAAAATGTTGGATTACCAAAAAAAATATGATATCAGCTATTGGAAAATTGATGGTTGGTTGCTGAAGCCAGAAAAAACAGATTCTAGTGGTAAATTTTCCATGCACACCATGACGCCTGTTTATGAATTCTTGATTGGCTTGTTAAAAGATTTGAGGGCAGAGCGTGGAGATAGAGATTGCTGGCTAAACTTGACTTCTTATGTCAATCCAAGCCCATGGTTCTTACAATGGGTTAACAGCCTTTGGATACAAATTTCGCAGGATGTTGGCTTTACAGAAAATGCTGGGAATGATATTCAACGGATGATTACCTACCGTGATTGCCAATATGAAGAATTCTTAACCAAACGGGATATTCAATTGCCACTTTGGAGTCTTTATAACCATGAACCTGTCTATGCAAGTACGGCTCATACCTGGTACATGGACCATCAAATGTATGCCAGTGTAGAAGAGTTTGAAGACTATCTCCTGTTTATTTCCACTCGTGGAAATGCTTTTTGGGAGTTCCATTATTCCTATACAATGTTTGATCAGGAACGTTGGGAGGCCAATGCTCGTGCTGTCAAGTGGATAGAGAACAATTACTCAACTCTAAAACACAGTCAAATGATTGGTGGCAAACCGTCAGCGTTTGAAATTTATGGTTACAGATGTATTGATGAAGAAGCAGGGAAAGAAATCCTTTCGCTTCGGAACCCAGCTAGTCATTCAGCCACTATCCAGTTAGATAAGATCAATCTTTCTGAGTATCAGTTGGTTAAAGGTGACTATAAAGTCCTGTCAGAAACAGAGTATGAACTAGCTCCATATACAATTCTGATTGCGCAGAGAAACTAGGAGGGTCATATGGCAGTCAAATATGCTTTAGGTGTAGATATTGGTGGTACAAAAGTTGCTGTGGGACTGGTAGATGATACAGGTCATGTGGCTTATAGTTTAAAAGTACCAAGCAATAAAGAGTCGTCAGAAACCTTATTTCAATGCGTGTGTACAGCTATTCGAGAACTACTAAACAGTCAGCAACTGAATATTGAGGATATTGCAGGTATTGGAGTTGGCTTGCCAGGAAAAGTTGATGTTGAAAATGGAGTTGCAGTTTTTCAAAACAACATTCCATGGGAGAATTTTCCTGTTGTGAAGCAACTTCAAGAAGAATTTGGAAATATTCCAATAAAAATTGACAATGATGTGAAAGTAGCGGCCTATGCAGAATATAGATTGCTTTCTCTAAAAGCAGAGGATATGTTTGGTTATATTACTATTTCTACAGGTATTGCAGCTACCAATATCATAAATAACACAATTCTAAGAGGCTCTGGCTTTGCGGGCGAAATCGGTTTTATGCCAGTTCGGAGTTTCGGAAGAACAAGTGGTCTAGAAATCTCCTGCTCAGGACCAGCTATTGAACGCCAAGGGAAGCAAATGTATGGTGAAGATTTGTCAACCAAGGCAGTGTTTGATAATTGGCGTAAAGGAGATATTACAGCATCGGCTATTATTGCTAATGCGAGAGATGGTATGGTTCAAGCGATTCATAATATGATTTGTTTACTGGATCCTAAAATAATCGTTTTGGGTGGTAGTGTCGCACAAAATAACCCAGATTTTATAGAAGATATAAAGACCGTTTTGGGATTATCTTTGCATCATGAACAGAAACATATTTTAAATAATATTATCATCTCAAAAATAGATAGTGGAAATAACGGAATAATCGGATCAGCATTCCTAGTTCAATAATAGAGACTAAAATTTCATAAAAAATGAAAGATGGCTCAATCAGAGAATTTGAGAAAGAAATTGGAACCGTTGTGGCAAATCCTTCTACGATCAGTCATGACATTTCTAACATTGGAGCAACAAAATTCAAATCTTTGTAGGGAGGAAATAAAGAGAGTTTCAAGTATGAATAGGATACGGAGCCTTCCAACTGGTCATAAAAGTATATAGCAATTGAGGAATACTATGGAATATTATTTAATTGTATGAGGGCGGAAGATTATTGTTGATAAAACGGTATACAGTGGCTACTGGAATCTAGTAAATCATCAAAATAATTTACGAAGACGTGAGATTTTATTTTCCGTACTTCCGTCTTCATTGTTTGAAAAAGAAAACTTTAGATTGGAAGATATATTGCTTGATTTGACTATAGATAGTGAAAAAATTGTCGAAAAAAATTATATTAGAGCTACTATCAGAATCACTTCCGAGACTGAATGATAGTGAGATGCTTTTGATAGAATCTATATACTTTCAGGAAAAAATATTACGCTAAGTTGCTGAAGAGTTAAAAAACAGTCCATCTAAAAGTTCTAGATTAAGAGATAAAGTTCGTAGTAAGTTAAAAAACATGCTTGAAGATTCGCATAAAGTGTGAAACAGACCGAGAACTTTTTCACTCTATGTATTCTTTAAGTCCTTCGAAAATTGAATAAATCAAGGAGGGACTTGTTTGTCAAGCAGCTGAAACAGATACACGATGGAATGAGCGGGGGAATACCGAATTCAAAAATTGACTGGAAACCAATTTTCCATGACACAAATAATGTTAACGATACTTCTGAATGTTCAGGCTCTAGTCGAAAAAGGAGCAGGTGAGACTCCTATGTTGATTTCCAAATCAACTAATGTCGTGAAACTTAGTTCTGAGTAACATGCATCCGAATAATTTCGGATAGAATAGAGGTATTCTATGAAGACAATAACTTATAAAGAATTAATGAGATTGGGTTTTGCAAAAACTACAGCTAGAAAGATAATACAGCAGGTCAAAAATATTGCAATAAAGAGATTTGAAGTAGCAGACAAAAATAGTATTAATACGGTAAAATTAAGTAAATCCCATTCGATCTTGATATGCCCCCTGTCAAGTAGACAGGTTATATCTAAAAATAGTGTTTGTTTTATAAGGTCAGTCGTACAAATAAATGTGCTACTGACCTTTTTTATGCATACCACTTAGACTTGTACTTTTCAATTCGTTTATTCTTATCGCTTGGATGACATTAACCAAGCCTACAAAGATATGCAAGACCGCAAAACCATTAAATCAATGATTGTCGTGGATTAATCATAGTCAGGAACACTTTGTTTAAAAATGTTTAGTGCAACAATTATTATTGGAGACGAGTCTGAGACAAGAGTAACTCAAAGCAAAAAGCAACAGTTTTGATGCTGTTGCTTTTTGCTTTGTAGCAAGACTATCTCATGTATCTTTACTGTAACACAAATCAAACAAACTTACCATTAGAAATTGCTTCTTGTTTGTCTACTCACAAGGGGTCTTTTCTGGACGGAAAATCGAAAAAATAATGGTTGAAAACTTGGGATGCCCTATCGAACAAGTCAACTTGTCGTCTCTTAGCGGACTATCAATCAATTTCAAGTAGTAGCTGGTATGGAAAGATAAAAGAAAACTTAAACACCGTCAGCTTAAGAAAGCAGTCAGATTTTCGCACAACGCAGAGTTGATGTGGAATCAGTCTTCGGTTAGATAAAGGCTTGTTTGGGTTATAAACGCTGTAACCTACTGAAATACAACAAGAAATTAACTAATAAAAAAGAGAAACTCACACTAAATATGACTCTCTCTTTTTTATTAGCTGAGAATTCTTCTTATCTCAGAAGTGTCTTATTTTCTAGGAAGTTTATGTAAACTATCATAATAACAACTCTTTTCTATATTGCCCAGGGGTTTTTGAGAATTTCTTTTTAAAAAGTCGATTAAAATGTTCAATGTTGTTAAAACCACATTGTGTAGCAATTTGAGAAATAGGGTAAGTAGTTGATTCTAAAAGATTTTTGGCTTTGGTAAATTTGATTGATAGAACAATCTCTGTAAAAGATTCACTAGTTAATTCTTTTATCATTCGAGAACAATAGTTACTAGAAAAATTAAAATGTTCTGCTAGTTGTTTTAGAGTGATGTCTTTAAAGTGATGCTCAATATAGGCAATCATTTGAATGATAATATGATTACCTTGGAATGGTTTATATGGAAATGAAATAGAGTGTTCATAATTTTGTAGAATGAGTGAGAAGACATGAATAATCTGTGCGTTTCTAACAAGCTCATAAAATGGTTTTTGCTCCAGGGTTTGGCCATACATATCTAAAATAATATTTTTGATTTCATTATCCTTGAGGGTGTCTATCAGCATATAACTATTTTGTTCGTAGAGATAAAGTGATTGGTTAAAAAAATCTGAAATAATATTAGACTTTCTCAAAAGATTGTAAAAAATATCTTCAAAAGTTCGTCTCCAAATAATGATATTTAAGACGATACTATCATCAAATACGCCTATACTATGTGTTGTACGAGGAGGAATTAAGCAAAACTGTCCTTCGGTTAACGTAAATTTAAAATCATTTATTTCCTCTTGGCATGAACCGGATACGCAATAAACTAATTCATAAAATGAGTGTTCGTGCTTAAAAGTTGGGGTATATCGAAAATGTTTGAGGACTGTTAGTTCTTTGATAAGGTCCCGTTGATCCATGATTTCCTCATTCATAAAAGTTGGTCTCCAGCTTCCTTTAATATCCGGGACAATAAGGCGTTTTTGATATAATTCGTTAGGGTCAAATTGACTTAAAAATGATTTTTTTGAATTGAGATTTTGTTTAGCAAGATAGTATTCTCTATAAAAAATTTCATGTTCTTCATACGTTTTAAGTTTTTGCATGATTTCCTCACGATTCATATTTCTCTCCTAAATCAAAAATAGACGATACTAACGATGCATCTGCTTACAAATATTATACTCTTTCTTCTTTGAGAAGTCATAATTAATCAATTAAAATTGATATTATATATCATTTTTATTTTTGTTTTTTTATAATATACTGAAACCATCAAAGTGAAAGGGGTTTCAATATGGAGACTGCTACTTGCAAGACTTCAAAAGTTTTTCTCTGGCGACAGAGAGTTGGATATGGTGCTGCTGACTTTGCATGTAATCTTGTATGGCAGATGATATCACTTTATCTTCTTTATTATTATACAGACATTGCTGGTTTATCTGGCTTCCAGATAGCTACTATGTTTGTTATTTGCCGTATTATTGATGGAATTACTGATTTGTTAATTGGATATGCAATTGATAAAACTCAGACAAAGTTTGGAAAATCTCGACCCTATTTTTTGTGGGGTGCAATTCCTTTTTCAGTATTTGCTTATTTAGCGTTTTCTGTGCCATTAGGTTTTAGTGTTACTCATAAATTAATATATTGTTATGTGACTTACATCGGCTTATCGTTCATGTATACGGTTGTTAATATTCCAATGGCTTCTATTTTACCTGCACTGGCAGATGATGCACAAGAACGGACCAATCTGGCAACGATAAGACAATTCTTTGGTTTTTTAGGTGCGACGGTTGTGTCATCTTTAGGATTAAAATTAGTTGATTCCTTTGGGCAGGGTGATCAAGCGCTGGGGTTTAGATACGTTATGTTGCTATTTGGAGTAATCAGCACATTAATTTTCTTTTTTACTTTTTTTAGTGTAAGAGAAAATGAAGTGAAGGTAAATAAAAAAATAAGTTTTGGAGCATCTATCCGTGCATTATGGCAAAATAAGCCATGGAAAATTTTTGCTTTGAATATTTTATTTATGTTTGGTGCCTATTATCTTCAATCGGGTGCGTTAGTTTATTATTTTACTTCTGTAGTAGGAGATAAGAAGTTATCAGTAGTAGTAGCAACTATCACATCTATAGTTCCCGTATTATCAAATTTAACAGTTCCATTTCTATCAAAACTAACAATCAAGCGTAATCTATTTATGATTTCGTCTTTAATTCAAGTCTTAGGAATTCTATTAATATTATTTTCTGAAAAAAATAATATCGGTATCATTACTGGAGCAATTATTTCAGGGATAGGTATGGGAATAAAAATGTCAATTTATTTCTCAATGCAAGCTGATCCAGTTGACTATGGAATATGGAAAACAGGAATAGATACTGCTGGAAGTTTATCGGCTATTAATGGTTTTATAGGAAAAGTAGCACAAGCAGTAGCTGGTGGTCTATCAGGAATATTAATTGCTATTGGTGGTTATCAAGGTGGAAGTATGACCCAAACGGATTCAGCGTTGTTTGTAATTTCAAGTATGTATCTTTATATTCCTATGATTATGATTTTAATATCAATGTTGATTATGTCATTCTATAAACTTGACTATCTACATCCACAAATTCAAAAAGAGTTATCAGAAAGGAAGATTGTATTATGAAAGAAAAAACAGTCTCATATTATCGTCCATTACTTTATAGTGCTGGATTTGGTTCAATTTTAGGTTCAGGAATTATTGTTGGAATAGCATCAACGATTACAGTTTGGCAAAAGGTTTTAAATCTAAGTGCGGGTCAAGTAGGTTTGATTTCTAGTTTATTAACATTTTCGATTGCAGCAGGCTCTTTATTAGCAGGAAATATTAGTAAAAAATTTGGTCTTATTCGTGCATTTAACTTTTTAAATATTTTTTTTATTATAGGCACACTTTTAGTTTTATTTGCTAATAATTTTGTGATGCTTGTTTGTGGCACAGTTATTGCAGGGTTTATTTCAGGAGCAGATTTACCTATCTCTTTGACAGTGATTTCTCATGATGCTCCAAATAAAAAAATTAGCGCTGAACTAGTGTCAGGAACTCAAGTGTATTGGACAGTTGGTATGTTGGTTGCAACTATTGTAGCATTTCTCACTTCAACTTTGCCTGGCGCAATGTCTGCACAGATTGTTATGGGAGTTTTGCTTATTATTGCTTGTTTAACACTTTTTATGAGAAACAATAACGCTAAACTTAAAAAGATCCATACTGAAGCACAGTATATAGAAAAGAGTGAAGAAACAGTTAAAGAAAAAGTTTCGGTATTTAAACTTTTGTTTGGAAAAGATAAAAAATATTTAATGTTCTTTATTTGTATTTTAGTGTTTTATTGTGGCTGGAATCTATTAGCTAATACTTTTGGCCAGTTTCAAACATATATGCTAGTTAAGGCTAATGCCTCACAATCTTTTGCTACAGGGTCAGGACTCATTTTAACAATGGTTTGTTTAGTGATTGCAATGATTTTTTCTAAAATTGCTGGTGGGCATCGCAGAAATGTTGCTTTCTTCTGGGGTATTGTCATCATGGTTGCCGCTTTATTAGGTCTTGCAATGAGTGGTAGCAATTTAATAATGATTGTTGTTTGGCTTGCTTTCCAAAATATCGGATCAACGTTTGCTGGTGAAGCCATTTATAAGGTATGGACACAAGAATCTTTTCCAGATAATTACCGATCAGGTATTCAAGGATTTATTAATGGCTTTTCGCGATTATGCTGTGCCGCTTTTGCACTGATTACACCGGTACTTATTTTACCAGAGAATATTCGCAGCACTATGATTGGATTTGCGGTTTTAATTGCCGTTGCTGGCGGATTTGGTTATATACAAATTCGTTTGCAAAAGAAATACGGTTTAAGTGGACAGGAAAAGGAGTAGATATATGGCTTTTACATTTCAAATGAATCATTCAATTAAGTTTAACCATGATGAGGGATTGCTAAAGAAGGCAGAGTTACTAACCCCTCCTCTGATTAACAAAGAAAAAAAGTTGGTAAGATTGGGCGAATTGACTAAAGATATCACAAAATTTGAAGGATGGACTATCAAAACTCTTGATATGAAAATAGATGATAAAGAGTATAAAAAAGATGATAGTTTGATTTTAGATTTTGGAAATCATTATGTGGGACGATTTGCTATTGATATTAACTCTGTAGGATCACCTATGGACGCTCCACTTTATATTCGACTCCGTTTTGCAGAGGTTGCAGCAGAACTATCACATGAGTCGGAAGAATATGATGGGTGGCTAGCTAGAGGTTGGATTCAGGAAGAATTTATTCATTTAGATGAATTACCAACTCTCCTTTCACTTCCTAGACGTTATGCTTTTCGATACGTTGAAATCAAAGTATTGGATACCTCTCCAAAATGGTCAGTTGTCTTTTCTAATCCAAGATTAATAACTGAATCTTGTGTTGATAGTGATAATCTTCCTTTTCCCAAAATTGAGGATATGGAGTTAGCAGCTATTTATCAAGTTGGCTTGAAAACTTTGGAAGATTGCATGACTGATGTTTTTGAAGATGGTCCTAAGCGTGATAGGCGTTTATGGTTGGGTGATCTTCGTTTACAAGCGTTGGCAAATTATGAAAGTTTTAAACAAAATGACTTAGTTAAACGCTGCTTGTATCTTTTTGGAGCTATGACTACAGAAGATGGTCGTATTTCTGCGAATGTTTTTACGAAACCCTATCCTATTCCAGATGACACCTTTTTGTTTGAATACTCGTTATTTTTTATTAGTGTTTTGCACGATTATTTAGCTCAAGAGGATGATGAAGAGTTGTTAGGGGATTTATATCCTATTGCTAAGAAGCAAATAAATACCAGTTTGACGTACATACAAGAGGATGGTAAGGTTTGTGCTGATGAAAGTTATCCTGTTTTTGTAGACTGGTCAACTGAATTTGATAAAACAACTTGTTTACAAGCTATCATGATTTATGTTTTACGACAATTTATAGAGTTAGCTCAAAAAGCAGGAGATTTTGGTATTACTGAGTACTATGAATCTGTTTTAGATAAGCTAGTAAATTATTCTAAAAATAATTTATTTGATTCGGAAAAAAATCTATTCAAGACGGAAAAAGTTGAGTATAATATAGCTAGTCAAGTTTGGATGGTTTTAGCGGGTGTTTTTCCTAAAGAAATGAATCGGAAAATTATGATGACTACAATAGAAAAATTATTCCCAATAAAAAATATTGCGACACCGTATATGTATCATCATGTGACAGAAGCTTTGTTTGTTGCTGGTTTAAAAGAAGAAGCTACTGAGCTAATGAAAAACTATTGGGGACAGATGATTCGTCTAGGTGCAGATACTTTTTGGGAAGCTTTTGATCCGGATAAGCCTGATTATTCACCATATGGTAGTCCGATTATTTCTAGTTATTGCCATGCTTGGAGTTGTACACCGGTTTATCTGATTTCGAAATATTTACATAGGGAGGAATAAGTGATGACAGAATATTTGACAGTAGATGTTGGTGGAACGGATATTAAGTATGGGGTGATGACCGCAGATGGCCATCTAAAAGAGAGTAAGAAGCAATCAACACCAGATAATTTAGCTGAATTCACACAACTTATTCAGTCCTTGATAGATCAATATTATGAGCAAGTTTGTGGCTACGCTTTTAGTGTTCCGGGAAAAATTGATACTAAAACAGAAACGATTTATTTTGGGGGAGCTCTAACTTATTTAGATGGTTTTTGTGTTGAAAGCGAATTAGAAACTTATGGTAAACGCATTTCAGTTCAAAATGATGGTAAAGCAGCAGCATTGGCAGAACTTTGGCTTGGAAATCTTAAAGGAATTGACAACGGTGTGGCAATGATTTTAGGAACTGGTGTCGGTGGAGGAATTATTCTAGACGGTCAACTTCGTATTGGACCACATTTCCAAGCAGGAGAGTTTAGCTTTATGTCATCTGATTATAGTGCTGATGACTATTCATGTGCTGGTTTTACAAGCTCTGCTGTTGGTATGGTTGAGCGTATTAATACTATGCTTGGAAATGATAATATAACAGATGGCAAGGCAGCCTTTGAAGCTATTCATGGTGGTAATAAACAAGCTATTTCAATTTTTGAAGATTATTGCTATGTTATCGCTAATCAAATTCTTTCCATTCAAGGAATCTTGGATGTAAAACGATTTGTTATTGGTGGAGGAATTAGTGCTCAAAAAATTCTGGTTGAAGAAATCAATCGTCAATTTAATACTATTATTAAGTCTAATCCTATCCTAGAAGTTAATATACCAAAAGATATTGAGATTATGGCAACGAAATTTGGTAATGATGCTAATCTCTATGGTGCTCTGTATAATTTTTTGCAAAAAGTAGAAAATCGTTATTAATTAACTGTTAAATACCGAATAAAGCTGGTTTTTAAAATAATTTTAAAAACCGGCTTTATTGTTTAAAAGACAAACATACTTCTTTATTTTGACAATTAGAAATAGTATAATGATGAACTAAGTTAGAGATAGTTAAGGATAAGAAGTATGAATTTTTATAATTTGGAGTATATTACACAAAATCAATCATTTAATCTAGTGTTTCGTTCGGTAGTTTTGATTATGTTACTTGTGATTGTCATGCTTACAAGTCTCCATTATATGCGTAATCGACTTAAGACGCGTTTGCGAGATATTAGTATCGGAATTGTGGTTTTAATGTTAGTTCTTTTAGGTATACAAGTCGAAGACTATATGCAAAATAATCATGATTTTTCACAATCGCAGGTTTTGGTGAAATTTATTGAAAGTGTTGCTACCGATAATGATATTTTGCCAGAAGATATTTTAGTTAATTCTACAGTATTAAAGGATGGTATTATTGTACGTTACAATAAGGAGGACTACACTGTTCATCTTAATAACGATAATAATTCTTATACACTTGAATGCACACATGTGATTGATCATCATGTCTATATTAACGGAGGAAGATAATTGATGAATATGTATCTCTTAGTAAGCATTAAATTTCTTTTGGGGATTCTTGTCATGATTTTACAAATTAACATTTTAGGAAAATATGAATTTTCGGTAAACACTCCACTGAATCAGATTCAAAATTATGTTCTTGGTGGCATTATTGGTGGGGTTATCTATAATAATTCTATTTCAATTTTAACTTTTCTCATTATTTTATTGATTTGGTCGTTGGTAGTAATTATTGTAAAACTGCTAATTAATAATAAAATAATCAAAGCTATTGTCGTTGGAAATCCTGTGATTTTGATAAAAAATGGTAAGGTTAATGTTGAAAATTGTGCTCAAGTTGGCTTATCAGCAGATCAACTGATGCTTCATTTGAGAATGGAAGGTGTGAACTCTACCAAGGATGTTAAAAGTGCTATTATGGAACCAAATGGTAAGTTAACAATTTTAGATAAAAATTCTGAAACTCCTAAATTTCCACTTATCAGTAATGGACGTATTAACTATGATGTTCTTGAATTGATTGACCATGAAGAAGAGTGGTTATTTAAAAAACTTAATAAGCAAGGGATTAAATCCCCAAAGGAGATTTTTTTAGCAGAATATCAAAACAAGGAATTATACTTAGTACCTTATTCAGAAGAATAAACTTACCAAATTTGGTGAGTTTTTCCTCCCGAAATTTTTCGGGAGGTTTTTCTTTCTTTTTTCGAATAAATAGGTAGGAGGGAAAAATGAGAGTAGTGAGTGTGTTGGGGTTGTTACTCCTATCTTTTTTATTTTATTGTGGTGATGTTAAGGCTGAAACGGCTGATAATATTTGTTTTGTTACGCTTGATGCGGTGAAAGAAAAAATGGCGGCTAAAGAGGAATTTTTCCTTTTTGTTGGTCGTTTGGATAATGTGGATACGCAGAGAGGTTTGGAACGGCTTGAGGCTGTAGAACAAACAATTTATTTTCTTGATACTAAGAAAATTGATTATGTTGCTTATAAGAAATTTGCCAAGAAATACAACATCAGAACCATGACACATTTGGGACATTTTAAAGGGAAATATCAATTTGTGGTGGCTAATGTCTTTACGGTAGATTTGCCAAGTTTTCTAGGTTATCAAGGTATTCTCTTTCAAAATCAGTAAAATCTGATATACTAAAGCTGACATAAAAACACATCGCAGTTGGTAGTCTGTGAGTACAACATGTATCAGTAACCTTCCCCTTCCGAGGTCGTCCATTGTCAATTTTTTAAGGAGGGGCTGTTATGAAAATGACAGTATATTTTGATGGGGCATTTTGGTCGGCTTTGATTGAATTTACGGATTCGAAGAAACGTTACAAGGCTTTTCGTTACGTGTTTGGCCAAGAACCAAAGGATGATGATATTCTAAACTTTATTGATGTTTCTTTGGGAAAATGGCTGCGCAGGTATGATAAGGTCGAAGTAAGCTCTGAGTTTTCAGCGCCAGCTATTTCACAGAAAAAACGAAATCCAAAACGAGTGCAACGTGATATCAATAAGGCAAAGTGTAAGCCTGTGGTGTCAACGAAAGCTCAGCTTGCTATGCAGGAAATGCGTGAGGAAGTCAAGAAAGCTCAAAAGTCTAAGCAAAAAGTGAAGCGTGAGCTAGAAAAGGAACGAAAATACTTGCTTAGGCAAGAAAAGCGTCATCAGAAAAAGCGGGGACATTGAAAAGAAAAAAGTTTAAGTTTTCTGTAAGAAAAAATTTAGGTTTAGTTAAGCAAGCGGCTCTATACTATAAACAATCCTAATAAACTTTCTTTTTCATAATCTCCTAGAGAGCCCTAGCTTGAAGAAGCTGGGGTTTTCTTTTGTTATCTGAAAATAAAAAACAAGATGAGAAATTCTCACCTTGTTTTTAGCTTAACCAAGATATTCTACGATAGCGGTGTCGGTTACGATGCGACCGAATGTGAAAATGTCTGTTAGAGAATTTCCACCGAGGCGGTTACCGGCGTGGAGTCCGCCTGCAACTTCGCCAGCTGCAAAGAGCCCTTTAATCGTTTTCCCGTTTTCGTTAATAACATGGGCTTTGGTATCAATTTTCAAACCACCCATGGTATGGTGAACGGCTGGTTTGCGTGGTGTCGCGTAAAATGGTGCTTTTTCGACTTTGAGGTCGAAGGCACCTTTGTCAAATTCGGGGTCATGACCAGCATCAACGTATGAATTGTAATTGGTGATTGTTTCTACCAGAATGGCTGGGTCAATATTGATTTGCTCTGCTAATTCTTCCAAAGTATCAGCGCGGAAAAGCGTTCCAGCTTCTACTTGAGCATCAATTTTTTCTTGGCTTGTATTATAAGCTGTTTCTTTGATATTTTCATCAGCAATCAAGTAGAAAAGTCCACCATTATCAATTGCCGCTTGGGACAATTGGTCACGGCTGCCGTATTCATCAACGAATCGTTTTCCTTTGGTATTGACCATGATAAAGTTAGCTGGTGGAACTTGGAGACCTGAGAAGAGAGCACCAGTAACTGGGTCTGATACGGGCATCATTTGGCTGAATCCCATTCCAACCAAGTCAGCACCGACGGATTGACCAAGTAAAATGCCGTCACCAGTGGCTGCTGGGGTATTAGACGTGGCAATGTCGTCATCAATTTCTGACCAATAAGTATTGTACTGTTGAAGCATTTTAGTATTTGCCCCAAAACCACCTGTTGTCAGAATGACAGCTTTCCCGTTTACGGTAATGGTTTGACCATTGCGTCCTGTTCCCTTAACACCTGTGACAATATCATCTGTAATAAGCAATTCTTTGACTTGTGTATCTGTTAAAATAATGCCACCATTTTTTAAAACAAAGTCTTTCAAAACAGAAATAAAGGCAACGCCCATTGGAACTTTTGGTTTATGACCGCGGCGCCAGAGAGCTCCAACTGGCATGGTGACTTCGTCACGGACAAATTCAACACCGATATTTTCCAGCCAGCGGACAGATTCGAGAGCTCGCTCGGTTAAAATACTGATTAATTGATAATTTCCGTGAATTTCATTGCCTTTAAGGTCTTTTCGTTTACCGCCAAGATAAGTTTGGATACGGTAGAGTAATTTTGAATCAAAGAGATAAGTGGGGTTTTTGAGGTATTCTTCGATTTCAACTTTTAAAGCACGGAAGTCATCGATAAATTCAGGGTCGATTGTTGCTTCGTCAATGTCATGCAATTCCTGAAGCGTATTAGCTTCACCAGGGTTAGCAGCAAATGTATTTTGCCAAGCAGGGTCAGGAGCATTCATTGGTCCACCGGCACGAACAGTGTTTCCACCAACAGATGGGAATTTTTCAACGACAACTACTTGTTTACCAGCTTGAAGGGCGCGAGCTGCAGCAGCAAGTCCTGCTCCGCCACCACCGACAACAACGAGTTCAGTATTGTAAGTTTTATCTTCTTTATCAAGCGCTGATGGTGCTTTTGGACGTGAGCGGAGCGCATCTGGATTGGCCCCTGCTTGTCGAACAGCACGAGCAACTCCGTCAAGAACACCATTTGATGTCACCGAAGCACCTGACACCGCATCGACATTTAAAGTTTGTCCCTCAATAATTTCACTTGGGATACGAGTAAAGACAACGTCAGCAATTCCACCTGTTTCACCAGAAGAATCAATGTCAATAGCTTCAATACGTTCTTCTGAAAGGGTTACGGACATTGGCAAATCTCCGTTGTGCCCAACTGTCGTGACTTGATAAGTACCAGGTTCAAAACGAACTTCTTCTGGTTCATTGAGTTGATTGGCAATGGTTGCAAAGCGAAGGAATCTGAAGAAACATGATTCTAGAAAATCAATAGTTCCTTGGTCTTTAAGGTCACCATTTTCATCAAAAGCAGTTTGGACACGTCCTAGTAAAAATTCACTTCCTGGCATGACAGTAGCATTAACACCTGGTGCATCCAAAATTTGGCGGAGATGCAATTGCGCACGAGATGAGCCTTGAATGTCATAAGAGGCTCCAACAATCATGGTTGGCTTGCCAGCTAAAGGATGAATGTTGAAAGAAAGCCACTCAAGAAGGCTGTTTAAGCTTGAAGGAATCGTGTGGTTGTGTTCAGGTGTGGCAATGATAACACCGTCCGCTTCTGTGATTTTGCTATTAAATTCTTGGATAATGGCTGACTCGGTCTGGTCATCTGTTTCATTGAACATTGGTACATCTGTGATTTCTAAAATCTCGATGTCTGCCTTTTTGGCAAAATGTCTTGCCATGTATTGTAATAGCAGTCGATTATATGATTTTTTGGCGTTAGTTCCGACAATAGCGACTAATTTCATAACTTGTCACCTCCTATTTGGCTTCCCAAGCAAATGCTCTTTTGCGGTCTGTGTCTGCTTGGCTAACGATTTGATTACTAATCTCAACAAATGATTGGAATTCTTTGAAATTGTCTTCAAGTTCGGCGACTTTTTCAGGGTTATTGAGATTAAAATCATCATCTAAAACTTGTTCAGAATGTCCGAGGAAGAATTCTGTTCCTGGCATGATGCGTGCTTTTAATTCAGGGGCATCAAGGATTTGACGGAGATGAGCTTGTGCGCGTGAAGTACCGAGAGCACCAAGAGAAGCCCCAACAATCATGGTTGGTTTATTGATAAGCACACGGCTAGTGTAGGCAATCCATTCAAGTGCAGAGGCAAGTGGCGCAGGAATCGTATGGTCATATTCTGGAGTTGCGATAATGACACCATCTGCGCTAGCAATTTTTTGAGAAAAATCAGCGACAGGAGCAGGAGCTAGCTTATCTTCTGGTTCGTTGAAAGCTGGCAAGCCCTTGATTTCAAGGATTTCAATATCAGCTGAATCAGAAAAATGCTTCGCCATAAATTTTAATAATTTTCGGTTGGTAGAACGGTCTGAATTCGTTCCAACGATAGCAACTAATTTCATATAGTTTACCTCTTTTACACAAATAATTACCTATATCATACTCCTTTTTTAAACAAAATGTAAACGTTTTTATAGATAACCTATGATAGTATCAGATTTCAATGCTATAATACAATTCTCTGATTTTTTTAGTATTTTAGTATTATTTTTTATAATGTAAGCGTTGACATTTTGAGGCGATTTTGTTATTATCTTTGTCAAAATAAGGCAAATATAATCTAAAAGGAGGTTCCTTATGGATAAAAAAATAAATCGTTGGCTAGTGCTGGTAGCCTCGACTACTATCTTGCTATGTACGGGTGCAGTTTATGCTTTTTCAACTTTTGCGCAGCCTTTGAGTGAACAGACAGGCTGGACAATGCCCCAAATCATGTTAGCTTTTTCCATTAATTCAGCTATTGGTCCGATTCCGATGATTTTAGGCGGATATTTTGCGGATAAAGGCTGGGTGAAGTGGTCAATTGCGATTGGTGCGATTCTTTTTGCTAGTGGTTTTTATCTCACTGGTACGGCAACTAGTTTAGCGCAGTTGTATATTTACTACGGTTTGATTGCAGGGCTCGGTCAAGGTTTTGCTTATTCTGGTTGCTTGTCCAATACCTTACGACTGTTCCCAGATAAGCGTGGCCTAGCTTCTGGGATAATAACAGGCGGTATGGGTTTAGCGGCTGTTTTTGCTTCACCGATTGCTAATAGCTTGATTTTATCTCATGATGCTCAGTACGCCTTTCGGACAATTGGTCTAGCTTATATTGTCATCGTTCTTGTGGCAAGTGTCTTTGTCCAAAAAGCACCTGCAGGATATAAGCCTGACGGTTGGAATCCACCGACTTCGTCATCGCAAAATGTGGTTAACAAAACATGGATTGACATGCTAAAGACACCAGTTTTTTACGTTGTTATTGCGATGTTTTTTGTCGGAGCTTTTTCAGGACTTATGATTGCTTCAAATGCTCGGACGATTGGCACGTCAATGTTTGGGCTTTCGGCAACGGTCGCCGCTCTTTATGTATCACTCTATTCAATTGCTAATTCGAGTGGACGTTTTATCTGGGGAACTGTTTCAGATAGGATTGGGCGTTCAAATACCCTCTATATTATTTTCACCGTTATTGTCTTAGCGCTCGCGGTTCTGGCATTTGTTCCAGGACAAGCTGGTTTTGCTGTTGGTATTATTGGGCTTGGCATTTGTTTTGGGGGTGTCATGGGAGTTTTTCCGTCAATTGTTATGGAAAATTATGGTCCCGCCAATCAAGGTGTAAACTACGGTATCGTGTTTACAGGATATTCAGTAGCAGCTTATTTTGCACCAAGTATCGCTTCAAATATAGCAGTAGCAAATAATGGCAGCTTCTCAATTGCATTTTACATTGCTATCATATTAGCACTTGCAGGGCTCTTGCTCAATTTCCTATACGGGAAAATTAGCCAAAAAGCTTAAATAAAAATAAGGCTGAGACAAAAAGTGCTCAGCTTCTTTGGTTATATAGTTATTATTTACAAGACGCAGTGGTTGAGTGGGTTCTAATGTGCTAATAAATCAGCTTTTACAACCCTTTTGACATCAAGCTGCACTTGACTTCATTTCCAACCTCAAAAGGTTCCCCAAACCTTTTGAGCCATGCGGGGGTGGGAGTAAAACAGTTCAGTGAACTGTTTTAGGTCAGCAACAAGAAATTAAGACTTGCTGAGAAATCAAGTTTCTGTGAAACTACTGATTCGCTTTTTAATTTTTAGGCTCATGAATAAAGTCTCCACTGGAGATTTTATTTGTTTCACTTCCATTTTGTTTCAATCATTCAAGCCATGGGAATTTCTGGCTGTTGTGAATGTGTTTGCGTTCGAGTAAGGTTAAGTCTTGTTCGCAACGGTCAATTGTTTCCAGTTTTAAAGTAACTTTATCTGGCATATCATCTTTGATGTGGTAAATTTGGCTGTGATAATTCTTGCAATAATAGCGGTATTTTCCTTTAGAGGATTCATAAGTCACAATCTCATCTGCACCAAATAAGATTTGAAAATCTTCAACGTTGACCAAAGAATTAACCGAAAAAGCCGATGCCGAAGCTTTTTGGCAGGCGGTAAGTCAGAAATCTATGATTTCGTTGACACACCCCCGTCAGGATGATTAGGATTGTCATAGTCCAAGGGACGAAGAGAATCCAATCAGCTACGACGTTAAGAACAGTGGCAACAAACGATAGGTCCTAACAGTTTTTTGGTTTGGTAAGTGACAGTGTAACAGAGACAGGAACCAGTAATCATTTTATTTCTCCATTTTCAGATACTCTTTTAACATTTTCTTTTGTGGGGTTGCCATGGGGGATTGTGATAATATTTCGTGAAAAGCGGTGTCAAGGGTCTAGAATGTATTTATTTGGGTGCGCTTTTTAGATTCATATATAATTGTTTCAATTTCGTCCAATTTAGAGGCATCTATAAAATGTACAAGATTGTTAGCAGTTAATTCAATTAACTTATCTTTTCCTAAGATAGCGGATAAATTACGAACTTTTGATTTTAAATCTATAGTAGATTGTATCTCTGTCTTGCCGTAGTGTAGAATGATTATTTCCATACGTAATGGGGATGAGGAAGTGTTTGTAATGTTATCTAATTCATCAAATATTTTTTTGAAAATTTCTTGATCTAACACATCTAGTGAATGACCATAAATTATAACACGAACAAGATTATTAGAATGATCTAAATTGAAAAATGAACGATATTTTGAACCTGTTTTTTTAACGATTCTTTGAAATGTTTTTTGAAAATCTATTAGATCATCATCAATGATATTATGGTCAATATCTTCAATTCCAAGTACCAAGTTTGATGTCTCAATTGTATCTTTAGTGAAATTTAGCTTTCCGTGAATGTAATGAATGTTATTATCTGGAATATTATAAAGTTGTTGAGCAGTATCGGTATAATTAAATGTTAGTATATCATCGACTTGTTCAAAAGGTGATAAAATTTTTGGAATTTCAAATTTACTTTCGTCCTCAATTTTATCAAGGTATGTTAAATATAATTCAAGTAGAAATGTGAAAGAATTTAGCGCTTTAACTAGTTTACTATGATATTCTTCAAAAGCAGTGGTTAGGTTGCTGTGCATAGGCTGTGGTGGCTGATAATTGCTGTTGGGTCTTAAATTGGGATGAAATGTATATCCAATGTCTTTAATTAAAAAGTTGATATGAGTACTGTTTGGCAAAAAAGAAAAGTGTTTTTCAATTTCTTTGGTAAGTGTCTTGAGTTCGTTATCGGTAAGGTAATTGTCAATAAATAGTTTGGTATACTCTTCTTCTAACTCTTCAATTTTTCCTTTTAATTCTACAAAGCCATTAATTAAATGAGAAATATGTTGTTCGAGACTTGACCAGTTATCGAGGGAATCTCTATTGAGCAATATAAAGTCTAAAATAGGATTTTTAAATTTTAAAAAGAATTCATAGTAAGATAAACTGATTATGTAATCGGATTTTGAAGCCATTTTTTTAAATCCACTATTAGTTTCCACTACATCTAAAAGGGCACTAAGGTTAATAGGATTACATTTTTCAATTTCTTTTTGAAGTTTTTCTTCTAGGGATTTTATAAATAACTCTTCAAATGACTCACCTGGTGGGTACTGAATGCCATGTCCGTAAAAGGAGTTATACAAGTTATTAAATGTTTTTTCTCTTCCTTGGAAAGAAACTTCACATTGAAAATATTCGTAGTACTTATCCAAATATTTTAACTTTTCTTCGGTAAGATTACGTAAATTATTTTGTTCACTATATTTTTTTACTAAAAAATTAATAAATTCTAAAACAAGATTTTTTTGAAATAGTTCATATTGATCGATAAAAGATTCTTTACCATATAAGGTATAGTTATCGCACAAAGAATGAGAAATTGATTCATTGGGAAATCCTGTTATTTGACAAGCAAACTTAATAAAATCTTCATAGCTGGTTTTACGCTTGATTGCAAGGTCAAAACCATTACCGATTACTAAAATATTTTTTATTTCCAATTCTGTCTAAGTCTCCTTTCCTAAATACTCTTTTAACATTTTCTTTTGTGGGGTTGCCATGGGGTAGGTGGAAAGTTGGTCTTGTGCGACCCAGCGGAGTTCCTTATCTTTGGTAAATTCATTTGAGTTGACTGAGCCTTCGATGAGTTCGATTGTCCATTTTTGGTGGCTAAAGGTATGCTTGACGTGATTGAAGGTTTTATTTGTCCAAGTTGGGTTTAGTTGATAATCTTCCTTAAATAACGTTTTTTGCGACGTTGTTTTGAGAGTGTTTTTGGCATTATCTGTTTCAAATAAATCAAGCTGTTGCCCAATAAAATCAGTTTCCATGATTGGAAATGACCAGAAACCACCGAGCAAGCGTCCGTCAGTATTCTTTTCTAATAGGAAATCACCTTTGCTGTTGCGAATGATAAAAGCTTGAATTTGCAACGGTTTTGGCTTTTTCTTTGGCAATTTGATAGGGTATTTGTCATAAGTGCCGTGTAAATAAGCTGCGCTGAAAAAGCGAATTGGTGATTCATCTGGGCGAGGATTTTTAGCAGACTCAATATCTGTGCCCAAATCCATAAGTGCTTGATTGAAATCCCCAGGGCGTTCAGGGTCAATGAGCACTTCCATAATAGCTTGAAAAATTTTGCGATTTTTAGGGTCACCAATATCATAATTGACCTCAAAAAGCCTTGCCATAACACGCATGACATTGCCGTCCACAGCTGGTTCGGGAAGGTCAAAAGCAATGCTTGCAATCGCACCAGCCGTATAAGGTCCAATTCCTTTTAAGGAGAGAATATCATCATAAGTGCTAGGAAATTCGCCATTAAAATCGTCCATGATTTCTTGCGCAGCTTTTTGCATATTGCGCACGCGTGAATAATAACCTAAGCCTTCCCACGCTTTAAGTAATTTTTCTTCAGGAGCTTTGGCGAGAGCGTCAACGGTTGGAAACCAAGCTAAAAAGCGTTCATAGTAGGGAATAACAGTAACAACTTGTGTTTGTTGCAACATGATTTCAGACACCCAAATGTGATAAGGATTTTTGGTTCTGCGCCAAGGCAAATCCCGTTTTTCATTGTCATACCAAGCAAGCAGCGTGCGACGAAAAGAAGCAATTTTCTCATCATCCCACATCTCAATGCTATAATCAGTAAAATTAATCATAACTCTATTTTAGCAAAGAATGATTTCTTTGAATAACAAAAACGCTTATTATTTTATTTCATCAAAAATGAGATTTTTGACTATTTTTTAGAAAAATGAGTATTTAGGTATTGACAAAAGTAAGCGGTTACATTATAATAAAGGTGTAAAGAAGGATGACAAAAGTAACGAAGTAAGGAGGTAACAGTTCTTATGATGAAACCACATGTCGCTCGGTACAAAAATGGTGATTGGTCTCCTAGTCGGGGTAAGTAGGCACAGTTGACTTTACGGAGGTGGCGCTTATGTTAGCTTTTAACTTAGGACGCTATAAAGATGGTGATTAAGCATCTTGTTTAGCCTTGAAAACCAAATCTTGTAACAAAGTACATCGGAGGAACGCCTTATGTTGATGTTTAATGTAGGTCGTTACAAAAATGGAGACTAACGACTTGTTGTAGAAAATAGCGATAAAGGAGTGATGTCACATTTTAGGTGAAAAAATATTATTGGAAGTAAGCGGTTAGAAATGGCTAGTGCAAGAAATATTGTCGGTTGATCTTGTTGCTAGTAACAGTAGTAATCGAAAGGGCTTCTAATCATGTTGCTTCCATGTTTAAAAAAAGCTTTTAAAGAAAGTTGTGATAGATATGAAAGCAATCAATGTAGGCCGTTACAAAAATGGAGACTCTAAACAGATATGGCGACGAGCCAGTCGCTGTATCAATCAAACAACAGAAAAATAAATTAAAAATTAGGTGATTATTATCGTTGTTATGTGAGTATTTTCAGATTAATGGAGGTATCTTATGAACGTAGCAAGATATAAAAATGGTGATACCTTAGCTAGTTGCAGAAAATAGCTAAAGGAGTGAAACCAATGTAAAAAGTAGTGATAAAAAAGTCGTGGAGGTATGTACAATGCTGAAAATGAATTTAAGTCGCTATAAAAATGGAGATAATAATCCAACAGCCTAACTCCTTATGAGATTGGTATGTTGGTAAAACATACGCAATATTTTTAAAAGGATCTGGAACACCTAAGTGTTCCAGATTTTTTGTTTTTTCTAGCTTATTTTTAAAGGAAAATTCGTAGTGACTAATATTCTAATCACTTTTTTCTTTTGCCGGGCCTAAGATAGACTTAAGTTTTTAGGTGGATAATGGTTGCCAAGTAAATTTAACAGAAGGAGTAGCTATTTTACCAACAGAAGCGAAAAAAGAAGAGCTATCTTTATGAGGTTGACCTCACGCGCTGTATTTTTATTTTTGGAGTGCTGATTAATCAAGTTAGTTCTCTATTTACCAACGCCGTAAAAGTTCAGGAGCTTATGAATTATTCACTTAGTGCCCCATTTTACACGTATGCGGTTTATGTTTGTCACGGGACTTGTGCGATTTTTAGGAAATTATAAAAGGGCCATTTGGATATTGTACCTTATTTTTGCAATCATGCTTTGGTTGTATAATCAATTTGTGAATCGACGTAACTTTATTATTTCCATTTCAGCACTTATTCAGTGGCTTTTCTTTTTTATATCAAATACATTTTCTCACATTAAGACCATACGAATTGGCTATATTTTTCCCGTTCTTACGGAATGTTTGTTTGGACTTATCAATTTTACTTTATGGCTATTACTTATGTCATTACGATAAAGTCATGACATTTTTGGTGACTTATCAAAAGCGAATTTATGCGATAACCGCTTGTCTAAGTCTGGGGACGATAGGGCTTTATTATTACAATACAAAGATTCTTGGGTTAAGTCGTCATTATGCGCATTTGGTTCATCAGTCTTACATGATGATTTATGCGATTTTCATGATTGTAACGATATTTGCGCTTAGTTTGCATTACGCTAAAAGTCGTGAAAAACCAAGTCTCCAATGGTTACGTCGCTCAGTTGATTTGTCGTCGAAATTATCATTTGGGATTTATCTGACGCAAACAGCCTCTCTTGCCATTTATGGCTTAGTGATTGATTGGATTAATCCGTATTTGAGTGATGTAGTTTTCCATTGGGTTATCTTTTGGTGTTGGGTGGTGCGTGGCTAATTTCTTATTTTTGCTACAAAGTATCGCCGTTTGGCATTTTAATTGGTCGTCCAAATCATATAAAGAAAGGAAATTAAGATATTCATGACATAGTTAGTTGATGATTTAAAGGCACGTTTGTTGGAAAATGCGGAGCGTGACTTTTTTAAAGCTATCTCTCTTAATTACTGGTTTACGGGGCAAGATGTGGAAGATGATATTGCTATTTTTCAAGAGGCTTTTAGGCGGAATGGTCTTGGAAAAGATGATGTCGTTTTTATGGCTCTGGAAAATTCAGCGGTTTATATTCCGATGAATCAGGCAATGTGGCGTTATGGGATTACCGCACATTCTGTAGCAAGTACAACACCGATTGCAGAATTGGTAGCCGATTATGATGAGAATCAGTATCTTGCTATGATTTTCAATCAGGAAAAAGCAGCTGCTTTCAAAGAAAATGCTGAATTGCACTACGAAGTGTCACATCTTAAAACATTTCCAGATTTGGTCTTGCTAAGTCGTAAGGACAATGATAATACGTATAAAGAAATGACACCAACTGAAGATACCTTAGGCTGGATTTTGAATACGTCTGGGACGACAGGAAAGTTTAAGCAAGTTGGACTTTTACACCGTTTTATGCGCTTAGCTGGTGAGGATAATTTTGTGTTGCACCGCATGACAAAAGAAGTTGATGAGCTTTTAAGCCTTGTTGGTTTATCGGATTTTGCGAATCATTCTCCAGATCATTTGTCAGGAGGGTGAAAATATCGATTGATTTTCTCAGTTTTTTGTTTGGAATTGAAATTAATAGATATTTGGTATCACTTATAAAATTGTTATACAACTATAGAACATATTGTTGGACATTGTGCAAAGGTTTACATATAATGTAGGGGATTGAAAGTGTTTAATTATTTTAGACATTTTTAATCAACTATAATGAATAAAATAATAGGAGGACTAGCACATGTCACTTATTGGAAAACCTATCGTTGAATTTTCAGCAGATGCTTATTATAATGGAGAGTTTATCAAGGTATCAAATGATGATTTACAGGGAAAATGGGCGATTTTTTGTTTCTATCCCGCTGATTTCTCATTTGTTTGCCCAACGGAACTTGGTGATTTACAAGAACAATATGCAGAGCTTCAAAAACTTGGTGTTGAAGTGTATTCTGTTTCAACAGATACGCATTTCGTTCATAAAGCTTGGCACGATGATTCTGATGTTGTCGGAACAATCACTTACGCTATGATTGGTGATCCAGCCCATGTTTTATCAGAAGGCTTTGAGGTTCTTGGTGAAGATGGTTTGGCACAGCGCGGCACATTTATCGTGGATCCTGATGGTATTGTTCAAGCCGTTGAAATTAATGCCGATGGCATTGGACGTGATGCAAGTACTCTTTTAGATAAAGTGCGTGCTGCACAATATATCCGAAAACATCCAGGAGAAGTTTGTCCTGCAAAATGGAAAGAAGGAGAAGACACATTAAAACCAAGTTTGGATTTAGTAGGTAAAATCTAAGGAGGTTTTATATGGCATTAGATGCAGAAATCAAAACACAATTGTCGCAATATCTTGCATTAATTGAATCTGATATTGTTTTTCAGGCTAATCTTGGAACAGATGAAAATTCTAAAAAAGTCAGAGATTTCATTGATGAAATCGTCTCAATGAGTGATAAGATTGGTTTTGAATCAAAGAAGCTTAGTCGTATGCCTGCTTTTCGAATTGCTAAAAAAGGACAAGAATCTGGTGTTGAATTTGCCGGCTTACCACTGGGACATGAGTTGACTTCATTGATTCTGGCACTTTTACAGGTTTCTGGACGACCACCAAAAGTAGATGAGGAAGTCATCAACCGAATTAAAGCTATTGATACTCCTCTTCATTTTGAAACTTATGTCAGCCTTAGTTGTCATAATTGTCCGGATGTTGTACAAGCTTTTAATATTATGGCTGTGATTAATCCGAATATTAGCCATACCATGATTGAGGGAGGTATGTTCCAAGATGAGGTCAAGGCTAAGGGGATTATGTCCGTTCCAACCGTTTTTCACAATGATGAAATACTGACTTCAGGACGTACCAACATTGAGCAATTACTTGATTTGATTGCAGGACCAGTGTCAGAAACGACATTTGCAGATAAGGGAATTTTTGATGTCTTGGTTATTGGTGGCGGACCGGCTGGAAATAGCGCAGCTATTTATGCTGCACGAAAAGGAATCAAAACAGGCTTATTAGCTGAAACGTTTGGTGGACAAGTGATGGAAACCGTCGGAATTGAAAATATGATTGGAACACCTTATATAGAGGGACCAGTGCTTATGTCCCAAGTAGAAGAGCATACCAAATCATATGATGTCGATATCATGAAAGCTCAAAAAGCGATAGCTATTCATAAAAAGGATGTTATCGAGGTTACGCTAGCTAATGGTGCGATTCTAAAATCTAAAACAGCCATTCTATCTCTTGGTGCCAAATGGCGTAATATTAATGTTCCGGGAGAAGTTGAATTTAGAAATAAGGGAGTCACTTACTGTCCTCACTGTGATGGACCACTCTTTACAGATAAAAAAGTAGCTGTCATTGGTGGTGGTAATTCAGGGCTTGAAGCTGCCATTGATTTAGCAGGACTTGCTAGCCATGTCTATATTCTTGAATTTTTACCAGAATTAAAAGCTGATAAAGTCTTACAAGATCGTGCAGAAGCACATGATAATATTACTATTTTGAAAAATGTTGCCACAAAAGAAATTTTGGGTGATGAGCAGGTTACTGGACTAATTTATACGGATAGAGAAACTGGCGAGGACAAAACACTTGACTTAGAGGGAGTCTTTGTTCAAATTGGTCTCGTTCCCAATACTGACTGGCTAAAAGATTCTGGAATTGACCTTAATAATCGTGGTGAAATTATTGTGGATAATCAAGGGAGTACAACTGTTTCAGGTATTTTTGCAGCTGGCGACTGTACAGATCAAGCATACAAGCAAATTATTATTTCTATGGGAAGCGGAGCTACTGCAGCCTTAGGGGCATTTGACTACCTTATCAGAATGAATGATTAATTTTTAGGTTGAAGAAAAATCCTATTTTGGATTATTTTCTTCAATCTTTTTTATCTTATAATCAAAAAATATAAACTTTGGCGATATTTCTGTTGTAAGGATTATAAGAATTTTGTTATTGGTAACTAATGTCTACTAGTTTTAAAGGTTTTTATTTTATCATAGTTTAATGTTATAAAAGATTAATAATGTCGCTACAAGATGAAAAGAAAATTTTGTTAGAAAACAGTTAACTCAAATGTCATAATTGATTAACTGTTTTTAGGAGGTTTTCTATGATTTCAAAAAGAGACTGTTTAAATATTTTACAAAGTGACAGAAATTGGTGGGAATATTATGCGCAAGCTATTGTAGTGAAAAAGTAGATCAGGGAATTGGATTAGACTAAATACTCTACTGAATGCTAAAAGTGGTTTGTGCGCTGAGGATTGTGGCTATTGCTCTCAGGCTAAAGGTAGTAAGTCAAACATTGAGCGTTATGGATTATTACCTAAAAATCAAATTATTAGACAAGCTATTATTGCCAAACGAAATAATTCCAGCGTTTTTTGTATTGCATTAAGTGGTACAAGACCAACAGATAAGGAAATTTCTATATTATGTGATGTTATATCGGAAATAAAGCGTATTATGACTATTGAAATTTGTCTATCTATTGGTTTAGTTCGTGATGACCAACTAGTAAAATTAAAAGCAGCTGGTGTTGATAGAATTAATCATAATTTGAATACGCCACGAGATAATTATCCTAAAATTACGACGACACATACTTATCAAGATCGTTTAGATACGCTAGAAGTTTTAAGAAGAAATAATATCAATACTTGTTCGGGATTTATTTGTGGAATGGGAGAAACGGATGAACAGTTAATAGAGTTGGCTTTTGATTTGAAAAGTCAAGAACCTTACTCGGTTCCAGTAAATTTCTTGTTGCCTATTAAAGGAACGAAATTAGAAGGAAGAAATGAATTAACTCCTATGAGGTGTTTAAAGATTCTAGTGATGTTGCGTTTGCTTTTTCCAGATACCGAATTGCGTATTAGCGCTGGTCGTGAATATCACTTAGGGGAGATGCAGCAATTAGCAATATTAATTGTGGATTCTATTTTTCTGGGAAATTATTTGACAGAAAAAGGAGCAAAAATTTCTGAAGATCAAAAACTAATTCAGGGTTTAGGATTAACAGTAGAAGGTGAATGTAATGGATAATCAATTTATAATTTGTGGAATAGATACTGATTGTGGGAAATCCACAGCGTCAGTATTACTACATCAATATTTCAAAGAAAAGTTGAATAAGAATTCTATCATCATTAAACCTCTTCAAACTGGTAAAACTTTAGATACTGATTTTTATACTTCTTGCGGGATTCCACAGGAAAATATTATTAATTTTGAAACCTATAGATCAGAAACTTCACTTCATCTAGCTGCATTGCTTGAGCAAAAAAATATTCAATTAGAACACATTGTTCAACAGATTATAAAACAAGTAGAATCTCATAGTTTATCACCTGTTATTATAGAAATGGCAGGTGGGATAATGTCTCCAATTAATCAAAAACAATCAATGTTAGACATTGTTAAAGCTGTTAATCTTCCTGTTATTTTAGTAGTATCTTCATACCTTGGGTCACTGAATCATACTTTACTAACATTAAAAGTTTTACAATCTGAAGGGATTGATATTTTTGGAATAATATTTAATCAAGTGAGGACAGTAGAAGGGATAATCACAGATAGCAATGAATATATAAAAAATTTAACTGAGTTGCCGATATTAGGATACATACCCTATTTGAACGATTATAAACAAAGAATGAAGTCAGAAAATGACAAGAATAGACTCATAAAAAATTGGAGAGTGTGATGAAAACAAAAAAAGTTGTTTTGATGTCAATTATGCTTGCTTTACTAATAATTAGTTCAAAGCTAATTATTCCATTGCCGTTGTTAGATTTTATTTCAATACAGATAATTATTGTGTATATGTTATATCCTATTTTAGGAAAATACCATAGTTTCTTAACTCTTTTTATTTATCTTTTGTTAGGAATATTCGGCTTACCTGTTTTTGCATCGGGTGGTGGTATATTATATATTTTGAGACTAAGTTTTGGAAATTACCATTTATTCAAGCTGAAGTAGAGAAACTATTAGGAAAGAAAGTAGTAACCTTTGCTAATATGTTTATACAGAATTTGATATGATTGTTATTTATTTACTTATTCGGCTTAACATACAAAACACTTATTCTTTTAGTATCTTATGGAAAATTTGAAGTTTTTCACGATATACTATTTTTTAGTTCACTTGTTGATTTTTTTAGTAGATTCGGATCTAACTGTTATTATAACTTTAATGATGATAAAACTAAGAAACTATCATTTTAATAATTAACTCTTTTAGTTTAAGATGACTTTCATTATAGTCATTCTAGAGTAAGAAGATGTGTTTGATAGAAAATATTACTTTAACAGGAATTTAACTGATTTTCGTGTTATAACACTCAAAAAATATGTTAAAACAATTTGAATATTATATTAAAAGTTAAAGACAAGACAAAATTTTTTTACAATTTATGCTATAATGTATCTCAAACTAGCGAAAAGCGAGGTAGGGATATGTGGGTTGTTCGGAAAATGTATTGGCGTAGTGGTCAACAATATGTACAAGCACAGAAAATGTTTGAAACCCGCGAAGAAGCGGATAATTTTAGAAAAGGCTTAGAGATTGCAACAGAGCTTTATGAAACGAATCTCCCTGTCTCTAATAAAGGTGAATTTTAATTTAATTTTTATATAGAAAGCACGGCTGTGCTTTTTTATTGTCTTATTCTACATAGTAGATAATGTTAATTTTTTAAAATGTCATTTTAACAATGTACATAATGGACAAATAAAATCTTTCTGTAATGCATAAATCTCTTGCGTATTCGCTCTACGTATAGTATAATAATTTATTGTGAGTATCCCTCACTTACTCGTGACGAGGGTCACGGGTCATTAGACCAAAAGGAGGAAAAATATCAATGGCTAAATACGAAATTCTTTATATCATTCGTCCAAACATTGAAGAAGAAGCTAAAAACGCTTTGGTAGCACGCTTTGACTCTATCTTGACAGACAACGGTGCAACTGTTGTTGAATCAAAAGATTGGGAAAAACGTCGTCTTGCGTACGAAATTCAAGATTTCCGTGAAGGACTTTACCACGTTATCAACGTTGAAACAGAAGATGCAACAGCTCTTAATGAGTTTGACCGTCTTTCAAAAATCAACGGTGACATTCTTCGTCACATGATCGTTAAACTTGACGCGTAAGAAGGTATTTTATGATTAATAATGTAGTACTTGTCGGTCGTATGACTCGCGATGCAGAACTCCGTTACACACCATCTAATCAAGCTGTTGCCACATTTACACTTGCTGTAAATCGCAACTTTAAAAATCAAAATGGTGAACGTGAAGCTGATTTTATTAACTGTGTGATTTGGCGCCAACAGGCAGAAAATCTGTCTAATTGGGCTAAAAAAGGCACATTGATTGGTGTTACAGGTCGTATCCAGACTCGTAATTATGAAAATCAACAAGGTCAACGTGTTTACGTAACAGAGATTGTTGCAGATAATTTCCAAATCTTGGAAAGTCGTGCTACACGTGAAGGTCAATCAGGTGGTTCATATAACGGTGGATTCAACAATAACAATTCATCATTTGGTGGCTCATCAAACGACGGTGGTTTCTCATCACAATCTTCACAATCACAAACACCTAACTTTGGTCGTGATGAAAGCCCATTTGGCAATTCAAATCCAATGGACATTTCAGATGACGATCTTCCATTCTAATGGATATGGACAACTCAAGTGAAAAACTTGAAACAACAATAATATAAAGGAGAATAAAACATGGCTCAACAACGTCGTGGCGGATTCAAACGCCGTAAAAAAGTTGATTACATCGCAGCTAACAAAATTGAATATGTTGATTACAAAGATACTGAGCTTCTTAGCCGTTTCGTTTCAGAACGTGGTAAAATTCTTCCACGTCGCGTAACTGGAACTTCAGCTAAAAACCAACGTAAAGTAACAACAGCTATCAAACGCGCTCGCGTTATGGCTCTTATGCCATTCGTAAACGAAGACTAATTCGTTACTTTAAATAAGAAAAAATGACTCCGCGAGGGGTCTTTTTGTGTATGCAAATACTTTACAGAGTAAAATTATTGTTTTATAATAATTTTGAAGAGATAATTATTGTAAAACAATAATCGAGGTGTAAAATGAAACAGATTGTTTTTAAGGTTAGTAGGGAAGTTGTCAAAATTATACGCTATTTAGCAATTATTGGAATTATTGTCATGTTTTTAGGTATTCTAGGTGTTGTTCTTGACGGCTGGAATCAAAATGGAATGTTGACACTAGATTATAACTCGCAAATTGCTCAAGTGCCGATTTGGTTTCCGATGCTTATATTGCTATTAGCGGCTGCTATTTTTTATATGGTCGTTATGATTATGCGAGCGTTAGACAAACTACTAATGAATTTTCAGAAAGACTCTTATTTCAATTCTGAAAATATCACTTATCTTTCTAAAACATTGCGTTGCTTGCTGATTGCGACAGGTATTCAGTTGGCTGTTAACCTTATTTTTAATTTTTTGAATCTTGAACATGTTAGTGATTTATTTGAGCTATCATTGAAAGATTATTGGCTCAACATTGTATTACTTGTTGTCAATTATATTGGTATCCTTGTGATAAAACACGGCGTTCAACTTCAAAAAGATTATGATGAGATTATTTAGCTATGGCAGAAATACAAGTACATTTAGATAAAATGCTCAAGTTGAGAAATATAACCTCCAAAGAATTGGCTGAAAAAATTGGGATAACTGAGGCAAATTTATCGATTTTAAAGACTGGAAAGGCAAAAGGTGTTAGGTTTAATACGTTGATGAATATTTGCCGCGAATTAGACTGTCAACCAGGAGATATTTTAAAATATAGGAGAGACTAAGATGAAAAAGAGAAAATTTTTGCTAGGACTGTCAGTGCTGTTGCTAACTATTTTGGCAGGATGTGGTGCTGATTCAGAATTAACTGATGTGTCGCAAGACATTCAAACGGAGATTAACAAAGATTATTCATCAGAGTTGTCAGAAATGAATATTATGGATATTATTTCAGTTGAGAGCGATGAGGAACAACAATTATCAGCACAGTTTTCGGGTACTCTTTATATCATGGCTACCAAAGAGGACTTGCAGAAGTTATCTTCTGATGTCGATTTTGCTTTAAATGACGTTCCATTTACGGCTGTTAAAGAAAATAGTGACGATGATTTTAACATTAGGTATAACAATAAGACGTATTTTTCGGTTAAGAAAATTGATGTGACAGATATTGATAAGGTGAAAATTACATCAGATTGGTCAAAGAAAATTATCGTGGCATTGCGTAATGCCTAAAAAAGTCCTGCTAGGTTACCTAGCAGGACTTTTAATGTTTGAAATTATTGTTTCGGTGTCATGGCATTAAGGATATTATATTTCTTTTGAAGGAAATGACGTCCAAGAAGTGCAGCTGCACCAATGATTAACATAACGATGGCTGGTAATTGTGGGTTGATAACTGCTGGCAAGAATGCTGTTCCAGTGTAAAGGAGGACCCAACCAAGCATTGCCAAACCAAGCACCAAGATAGTTTTGGTCCAACCTGGACGTTCGCTTTTTGGTTTACCAGAGTGGCGATAGATGAAGTGATAAGTGGCATACATAGCAGCACCACCACCAAAACCAAGGGCAAGCAATGAAAGCAACCCAGAACTTGTTGTCGTTGAATTGAAGAAATCAATGACAGTATTAAGGAGGGCAACAATACCGATGAAAAGAAGTGATGTATCAAGCCACATTAACCAAGGATTGTCATTTTTATCAGTTTGCTCAGCATTCTTATCTGAATCTTTTTCAGTAAATGAAGCAGCCCAAACGGTAGGGGCACCGAAAAGAGCACGTGCAGTCAATCCTTTTTTCTGATTTTCAACAATTGTTGGTAAAACTTCTTCTAAAATCGTTTTGATTTCATCATCAGATTTGCCATCTTGAATTAATTGATTAGTAGCAATGTGAATAAATTCTTGATTCTTTTTAGTAAGTTTAGTTAAATCCATAATATATAGTCTCCTGTTTTTGTGAAATAGAAGTGTTGCTAAGAACATCCAGTAAAGCCCATGATTAAGATGAATTACTAGTGAGAGAAAATAAAACAGTTACTTTCTCTAATTAATAATCACCATAAATACACTGCCGATAAAATATTAAACTTCCGTTACTTAACATATCAAATGTCATAATGCAAAAACATTGGCTTGATAATAGTCACCTTTCAAACTAGTAAGCTGCCTAGGAAGAATCCTAATAGGATTCTTCCGTAATTCTGTTAGCGACCTTAGTCGCAACAGAATTTGGCAGGTTAAAACCACTTCTTCCTAAAGAAATAGATAACAACGAAGGCGCTCATAGCAGCGGCGATAAAAACAATGTACCAAAAGGCGTGTGGTAGACCATTTAGTGGCAACCAGTTATTTTGGAAGTTCATGCCATAAGCTGAGAAGATAACAGTTGGAATATCCAAAGCCATGGTCATCAATGCCAAGGTTTTCATGATTGTATTCTGATTGTTGTTGATGATTGAAGCAGTTGTTTCTGTCATGGCGTTCAAGACATTTTCATAAATGCCAGCCATCTCAATCGCCTGTTGCGTTTCAATCAGAGTGTCTTCAAGCAAATCTTCATCTTCGATATATTTTTTCAAAGAGCTGGTGCTACTTGAAAGCTTTTTAACGATACGTTCGTTGAATTTCAATGAGGCTTTCAAATAGACGATAGATTTTTCCAACTCCATCATGTCAATTAATTGCTCATTACGTGTGGCGTTTTCCAATTCAGCTTCGATTCGGTCGCTTTGGCGGTCGATAGAACGAAGGGCTGTTAGGAATAGTTCTGCATTGCGATAAAGCAATTGGAATACAAAACGTGTTTTCATGAATGTGTAAAAGTTTTTCACACGACGATTGAAAAAATTATCAAAAAGCGTCAATTCTTGCAAACACGTTGTGATAACAGCATTGTCTGTCACGATAATACCGAGCGGAATAGTGACATAGTAACTTTTGTTATTACGTTCTTCGTAGGTTGGCACATCGACGATAATCAATGTATAATCATCTTCAACGGCAATACGTGATGTTTCTTCAAGGTCGAGTGGCGCACGAAGGTCTGTAATATCGATATTGAATTGCTCAGATAATTTGACAGATTCTTCCTGGGAGGGGTTGACCAAATTAATCCAAGCGCCGGGCTCGAATGTATTGATTTCTTTAAATTCTAACGCTGTTGATAGAAACATTTGTTCCATAAAAACAACCCCTCCTTTTACTCTAAGATACAAAATCTAGTTAAACGTATAACATTGGATTTTGTTCCATTTATTTTTGCTGTATGTCATATTAAAATCCTTAGCTTGATATTTTCAAGAGGAGAAAATTTTACATACTAATCTATTATACTACAATTAGCAGTTTTTTGGGATAAAGAATAGTAGAAAATTTGTTATAATAAGGTAAGAATCTTAGAAGTAGCTATGAAGAAAGGACTAGGACATTGGTAAAAAGTGAACCTATCGGATGAAGGATCATCAATATAGGTTATTCATTTTGCTGATGAATAGATTATGCAAGATAAATTAATTATTCGTGGGGCACGTGCCCACAATTTAAAAAATATCAATGTTGACATTCCGCGGGATAAGTTGGTTGTTGTGACTGGTTTGTCTGGTTCGGGAAAGTCAAGTTTGGCATTTGATACGATTTACGCAGAAGGGCAACGTCGTTATGTAGAAAGTTTGTCAGCTTATGCGCGTATGTTTCTTGGTAATATGGAAAAACCAGATGTTGATTCGATTGAAGGTCTCAGCCCTGCTATTTCCATTGACCAAAAAACAACTAGTAAAAATCCTCGCTCTACGGTAGGGACAACGACAGAAATTAACGATTATCTGCGTCTTTTATATGCTCGCGTGGGGACGCCGTATTGTATCAATGGGCATGGTGCCATTACGGCATCATCTGTTGAGCAAATTGTTGACCAAGTTTTGGAATTGCCAGAACGGACGCGAATGCAGATTTTAGCGCCAGTTGTGCGTCGTAAAAAAGGACAACACAAGACGATTTTTGACCGTATTCAAAAAGATGGTTATGTGCGTGTGCGCGTGGATGGCGAGATTTTCGATATTTCAGAAGTTCCTGAGTTATCTAAGAGCAAAATGCACAATATCGAAATCGTTGTTGACCGTTTGATTAATAAAGACGGTATCCGTTCGCGCTTGTTTGATTCGGTGGAAGCTGCGCTTCGATTGGCTGATGGTTATGTGATTATTGATACTATGGATGGTAATGAATTGCTCTTTTCAGAGCATTATTCATGTCCTGTTTGTGGTTTTACCGTTCCAGAATTGGAACCACGTCTTTTTTCATTTAACGCACCGTTTGGTTCATGCCCAACCTGTGATGGCTTGGGAAGCAAATTGGAAGTCGATTTGGATTTGGTGATTCCTGACCGTAGTAAAACGCTTCGTGAAGGGGCTTTAGCACCGTGGAATCCAATCTCATCTAACTATTACCCAGCCATGCTAGAACAAGCCATGACTTCTTTTGGTATTGATATGGATACACCATTTGAAAATTTGACAGAAGAAGAACAAAACTTGGTCTTGTATGGCTCAGGCGAGCGTGAATTCCATTTCCACTATATCAATGACTTTGGTGGTGAACGTAATATCGACCTTCCGTTTGAGGGAGTCGTCAATAATATTGACCGCCGTTATCATGAAACAAATAGTGACTTTACACGTAATGTTATGCGTGGTTACATGAATGAATTGCCATGTGCAACTTGTCATGGTTATCGTTTAAATAATCAAGCACTTTGTGTTCGTGTTGGTGGCGAAAATGGCTTAAATATTGGGCAAGTGTCTGATTTGTCAGTTGCTGACCACTTGGAACTTTTAACTCACCTAGAACTCTCTGAAAATGAAAAGACGATTGCAATGCCGATTGTTAAGGAAATCAAAGACCGTCTGACCTTCTTAAATAATGTTGGCTTGAATTATTTGACCTTGTCGCGTTCTGCGGGGACTTTATCTGGTGGTGAAAGTCAGCGTATTCGCTTGGCAACGCAAATTGGTTCAAACCTATCAGGTGTCCTTTATATTTTGGATGAACCTTCGATTGGGCTTCATCAACGTGACAATGACCGTTTGATTTCAAGCTTGAAAAAAATGCGTGATTTGGGCAATACCTTGATTGTCGTTGAACACGATGAAGATACCATGCGCCAAGCTGATTGGCTCATTGATGTCGGACCAGGTGCAGGTGATTTTGGTGGGCAAATTGTTGCCTCTGGAACGCCAGAAGATGTTGCCAAAAATAAAAAATCAATTACAGGGCAATATTTGTCTGGAGCAAAAGAAATTCCTGTGCCACTAGAACGTCGTAAAGGAAATGGGCGCGTGCTTCGTGTCAAAGGTGCTTCTGAAAATAACCTGCAAAATATTGATGTGACTTTCCCACTTGGTAAATTCATTGCGGTGACAGGTGTTTCGGGTTCTGGAAAATCAACCTTGGTTAACAGTATTTTGAAAAAAGCTGTTGCTCAAAAATTAAATCGCAATTCTGCCAAACCTGGTAAACACAAGGCACTTGAAGGTATTGAGAACATTGAACGCTTGATTGACATTGACCAAAGCCCAATCGGCCGTACTCCGCGTTCAAATCCTGCAACTTACACAGGTGTTTTTGATGATATTCGTGACCTTTTTGCTAAGACCAATGAAGCTAAGATTCGTGGTTACAAAAAAGGACGTTTCTCATTTAACGTCAAAGGTGGACGTTGCGAGGCTTGCTCTGGTGACGGAATTATCAAGATTGAAATGCACTTCTTGCCAGATGTTTACGTACCTTGCGAGGTTTGTCATGGCACACGTTATAATAGTGAAACGCTTGAAGTTCATTACAAAGACAAAAATATCGCTGAAATTCTTGATATGACAGTCAATGATGCGGTTGAATTCTTTGCACCAATCCCTAAAATCGCACGCAAATTGCAAACTATCAAAGACGTTGGACTTGGTTATGTTACTCTCGGACAACCAGCCACAACGCTGTCTGGTGGTGAAGCACAGCGTATGAAATTGGCGAGTGAACTTCACAAACGCTCAACTGGTAAGAGCCTTTATATCCTTGATGAACCAACGACAGGACTTCACACAGATGACATTGCTCGTCTGCTTAAAGTCCTTCAACGCTTCGTGGATGATGGAAATACCGTGCTTGTCATTGAACACAATCTTGATGTGATTAAGACAGCTGACCACATTATCGACCTTGGACCAGAAGGCGGTGTCGGTGGTGGACAAATCGTTGCCACAGGCACACCAGAAGAGGTCGTCAAAGTCAAAGAATCCTTCACAGGACAATATTTAAAAGACAAATTGAAATAAAAAATACACTCCGAAATCTGGTTTTCGGGGTGTTTTTCATCAACTTTCCTTCACCGCTTAAGCTTTTTTGGAAAAAGTCGGTAGAATACGATTGTCTTGGTGTTTTTTTGGTATAATAATTTTAAAATATCTACTAAGGAGAGTTGTATGCTAGCGAGAGTTGAGAGGTTTGAGGCTAAGTTGAATCAATCAGAGGTTGATGCGTTTTTGGTGACTGGTCAAAATAATATTTATTATTTGACAGGGTTCTGGGGAACGTCAGCGACTGTTTTTATTTCTAAAAGTCGTCGGTTGTTTGTGACGGATGCTCGTTATACCTTGATTGCTAAACAGTCTGTTCAAGGATTTGACATCATTGAAAGTAGAGATGCTCTCCAAGAAATTGCTAAGGTGATTCAGGCGGATAATCTAAAGAAAATTGGTTTTGACAGCCAAGTATCTTTTGCTTATTACCAGACTTTACAAGGCGTGTTTGCAGGTTATGATTTGGTAGCTATGACGAATTTTATGGAAGAATTGCGCATGATTAAAGACTCTTCTGAGATTGCAACGATTCGTAAGGCTTGCTCGATTTCCGACCGCGCTTTTGCTGACATGCTTGATTTCATCAAACCAGATCAGACAACAGAATTACAAGTGGCGAATTTCCTTGATTTTCGTATGCGTGAATACGGTGCTTCTGGTGTGTCTTTTGAAACCATTGCAGCTTCTGGTTACCGCTCTGCCATGCCTCACGGCGTAGCCAGTGAGAAAGTCATCCAATCTGGTGAAACTTTGACGCTTGATTTTGGTTGCTACTACAACCACTACGTCAGTGATATGACACGTACCATTCATATTGGTGAGACAACTGATGAAGAGCGTGAAATTTATGACGTGGTTTTACGTGCTAATCAAGCGGTGATTGATTCGGTCAAAGCAGGAATGACACGCCGTGATTACGATAAATTGGCGCGTGATGTGATTGCAAAAGCGGGATATGCTGAGCAATTCACGCACGGTATTGGACACGGCATTGGGCTTGATATTCATGAAATTCCGTTCTTTGGCAATTCAGATGAGTTGGTTGAAGTTGGTATGACTATTACGGATGAACCAGGAATTTACCTTGATAACAAATACGGTGTCCGTATCGAAGATGATTTGGTTGTGACAGAAAATGGCTGCGAAGTCTTAACCTTAGCACCAAAAGAATTGATTGTGTTGTAGAGTTAGATAAGGAGGAAAATGATGACTGATAGACTTTCTTGGCAAGATTATTTTATGGCAAATGCGGAGCTGATTTCCAAGCGTTCGACTTGTGACCGTGCTTTTGTTGGTGCTGTTTTGGTGAAAGATAATCGCATCATCGCGACTGGTTACAACGGTGGTGTGTCAGAAACTGACAATTGTAATGAAGTTGGGCATAAAATGGAGGACGGACATTGTATCCGTACCGTTCATGCTGAAATGAATGCGCTTATTCAGTGTGCTAAGGAAGGTATTTCAACCAAAGGTACAGAAATTTACGTCACACATTTTCCATGTATCAACTGTACCAAGGCGCTGCTTCAAGCGGGAATTAAAAAAATTACTTATAAGACTGCCTATCGCATGCATCCATTTGCTATCGAATTAATGGAACAAAAAGGTGTTGAATACGTTCAACATGACGTTCCAGAAGTTAAATTGGGAATGGATGAATCGGAAGATTAATGAAGTTTAGGGAAAATGATTTATGAAAAATAAGGGAATCATTCTTGCAATATTAGGGATTTTAGTTTTATTCTTTAATCTCTCTCAACCAGTCTATGCAGGAGTTGACAATACTGGAAAGTAGGGGTAGTGTCACGACTGACGGAGGCTTTGGCTCTTTTGGTGGTTTTCGAGTGGTCTCTAGCGTTTCAAGCTCGAGCAGTAGCATGCCAACATCTAGTGGAGACGGCGATTTATTCGGCGTTGTATGTTTACTTGTCATGCTCTATGTATTCAGGAAAACAGGCAATGATGGGAAAGTAGAGCCTGAAAATGACGAGAAAGCCATTGAAGTTATCAAATTGGTTCATCCAGATTTTGAAGAATACGATTTTATTTCATACACTAAAGAATTGTATTTAGAATTGCAAAATGCGTGAATGGACAAAGATTGGGAACGCGTTCGGCATTTAGAAATAGAGAGTCTTTTCCATCAGCATAATATGCAGTTGAAAGAGTACATTGATAATCACATAGCTAATCATTTGGATAGAGTTTGTGTTGACCGAGCTGTCATCAAATCATTTAAGAGGTCAGATGACCATGATGTGATTAAAGTGATTTTGTCATCGTACATGTATGATGACATCAGAAATGATGGCACGGGTGAATTAATTCAAGGTGACTCAACAGCACACCTCTATACTGTTTACAATATGGAATTTATTTATGAAGAAGATGATGTTTCTGACTCAAATCCTTATTAACATTGGAAATGAAATACCTATGAAGTAGTGGACGGAGATGAATTTTATTTGTTAAAAAACGCGCTCATCATTTGAGTGCGTTTTTTAGAGTGTGGACAAACCCACTATTACCTCAAAATAAATTATAAATAATTGTTGACTCTGTTCGATTTTAGATAACACTCCACTGGGCTGTTAGAGCTGCTGAATGGACTTAAGAAACAAATGGATAGTTTGAGGTCCGAACCTATAAATTGAAAAGTGAGGAACCCAGAGGAAGTATCAAAAATCCTTTTTTCTTCAGCCTAAAAATGAAATTTTTTATCTCAATTTATCATTTAAAATTTTGTCATCAATTTCTGAAGCAGGCCCAACCCTTGCTAGCAAATCGTTGATATAAAAATTATTATATAAAACAGCAAAGGCGATGTTAAGAACAAGACTGGCATTAGCATCAATATTGAGAGTTGTCGTTACAAACCTGCAATGATTGAGTCAATTACAATTTCCAGCCATTTCCAATCCTTGCGAAACAATGGCACAAATAAGAAAAAGAAAAGTGTTGTCCAGATAAAGCCACCTTTGACTTCCTTGATTGGACTGCTTGCATTTTTAAGTCTTACTGTCATCCATAAATCTTCGTTAGAATAAATAATTGATAATTCATTTTAGCAGAGTGAAATTTCTTTGACAAGAAAGATGTAGTAATGCCTTTTCAAAAGATTAAAAACATTTGAGCCATAGCGTATTTTATGGTAGAATGAAGTGATAAATAATTTATAAGAGGTAATTAATAAATGATTGAAGCAAGTAAGCTTAGAGCAGGTATGACCTTTGTAACATCTGATGGAAAACTCATCAAAGTTCTCGAAGCAAGTCACCACAAACCAGGTAAAGGTAATACTGTTATGCGTATGAAACTTCGTGATGTACGTACTGGTTCAACCTTTGATACTACTTATCGTCCAGAAGAAAAATTTGAACAAGCAATCATCGAAACACGTGCTGCACAATATCTTTACAAAATGGATGACACAGCATACTTCATGGATACTGAAAGCTACGAACAGTATGAAATCCCAGTTGTTAACGTAGAACAAGAATTACTTTACATCCTTGAAAACTCTGAAGTTAAAATCCAATTTTACGGTACAGAAGTTATCGGTGTAACTGCTCCTACAACAGTTGAATTGACAGTTACTGATACTCAACCATCTATCAAAGGTGCTACTGTTACTGGTTCAGGTAAACCTGCAACTCTTGAAACAGGTCTTGTTGTTAACGTACCAGACTTTATCGAAATCGGTCAAAAATTGGTGATTAATACGCAAGAAGGTACTTACGTATCACGTGCTTAAGCTTGCTAGTAGAGAGAGCATCGTTCTCTTTGCTTTTATCCTTATATTTTAATTTAGAAAGGAATGCTTATGACAACTGAAAATATCGGTGATATTGTTATTTCACCACGAGTACTAGAAGTTATCACAGGTATTGCTGCAACAAAAGTCGATGGCGTTCATTCACTTCGTAATAAAGCTATGACAGATAGTTTCAGCAAAACAGTTTTAGGTAAAGGAGTTTACCTTCAAACAGAAGAAGACGGCACAGTTAATGCAGACATTTACGTTTATCTTCAATATGGTGTTAATGTTCCTGCTGTCTCAATCGCAATCCAACAAGCTGTGAAAGCAGCTGTTTACGATATGGCAGAAGTAACAATTTCATCTGTTAATATTCACGTTGAAGGTATCGTTCCTGAAAAAACACCAAAACCAGATTTGAAAGCATTATTTGATGAGGATTTCTTGGATGACTAATAATTTTACAAATTCGAGACGAGACCTTCGTGAACGTGCTTTCCAAGCGCTCTTTAGCCTAGAATTTGGTGGAGAATATTTAGCAGCCGCACAGTTTGCCTATACTTATGACAAGACAATCGAAGAAGACGATACTATTGATGTTCCTGTCTTTCTTTTAAATCTTGTTAAAGGCGTACAAGATTTAAAATTTGAAATCGACCAACAAATTGAGACACATTTGAAGTCAGGTTGGTCATTAGAACGTTTGACACTAACTGATAGAGCCTTGCTTCGCTTGGGGCTTTACGAAATCAAATATTTCGAAGAAACTCCAGGACGTGTAGCGGTAAATGAAATCATCGAAATTGCTAAAAAGTATTCAGATGACACTTCAGCAAAATTTGTCAATGGCTTGTTGAGCCAATTTGTCGTAGAATAATAAACAGAGTGAAAGTTATAGGCTTTCGCTCTGTTTCAATAGAAATCATTAGTAAAATCACCAGCTATCTTTGTGATAGTTGGTGATTTTATATCTAAATACTTCCGCCAGGCAGAAGTGATATTGGTAGAATGTAATCTTTGCTCGCCTTTTCGCCTTTGATTTTCTTTAACAGAACATCCACGATTAGGCTTGCAATTTCATCAATCGGTTGTCGAATGGTTGTCAATTGTGGGAAGAAATTCTCAATAAATGATGTCCCGTCATAGCCGATAATTTTTAAGTTATCAGGAATCTTCAGCTCAAGCTGATGTGCAATTTTCATGGTAAGGATTGCTGTTAAGTCATCTGAAACAAAGATGCCATCTGGTTTATTACTTGCAATGATTGACTTGATTTCCATTTCACGACGAATTGTGGATAGGGTGTTAGGAACTTTAAAAATCTTGCCTTCTGGGATTTGGAAAGAAAAACCAAGAGCGCGTAAGCCTGTGGGTGAATCTGTGTTATCATTTCCTGTAATCATAATGATATTTTGGCAGCCATTTTTTTGTAATGTTTTAGCGGCTAATTTACCCCCTTCAAAGTTATCAGAAGAGATAATAGGGATATTGGGAGCTAAATTTCTGTCAAAAGCAATAATAGGAGCTGCAACACGCTCGTAATCATCAATTCCTAAATTATGACTAGATGAGATGATACCATCAACTTGATTAGCTTCAAGCATTTCAATGTATTCACGCTCCTTAGCAGGATCATTTTGGCTGTTACAAATAATCACCTTATAACCATGTTTGAATAATTCAATTTCAAGATATTCAATTAGTTCAGAATAGAAAATGTTGCTGATATTAGGAAAGATAAGTCCAATAAGTTGGGCTGATTTACCTTGAAGTCCGCGAGCTAAATTATTAGGCTTGTAACCCAGAGTCTTCATAGCTTCTTGAACTTTTTGTTTGGTTTTTTCTGATAAATAACCTTTATTATTAATGACACGAGAGACGGTTGTTGGACTTACTCCAGCTAATTCTGCGACATCCGTTAGTTTTGCTATCATGTTAGTATTTTAATTCAAAGTACGTTCCACTTGCTTCGCCTGATTTGATTTTAATACCATTTTGTCCTTCTTCAGGGAACACGCGGCTAGTAAATACTTTTTCTCCTTTGTTGATAAAGATTTCAATAATCGAATTATCTACAAAAATATTAGCACTTGTTTCTTTTGTATCAATCGAACATTCACGACTTGTACCAAATTCTGTAGCATATTGAACACCGGCTTTACTGCGGTCAAGGATAATTTTACCGTCTTTAGTATCTACAGTCAAGCTAAGTCCATTGCCTTTCTCATCTGCAAAAAGAAGAATTTCAGATTTTTGATTTTCGGGGAAAATCAATTCTAACTCATAAGTATTAGTGGTTTCGGATTTGTTAGCAAACGTTTCAGAAGCCGCACGAAGGGACGTGATAGCTTCTACAGGGTACTGATAGAGTTTTCCGTTTTTGATAGAAAGTTCTTTAACAAGACTCATTGCTCCTTGATAATCGTATTTATCTGTTGGATAATCAATATCAGGAAGTCCAATCCAACTAATAATTAAAGCACGTCCATCAGGAGCATTAAATCCTTGAGTGGCATAGGCTTCAAATCCATAATCAAGGTTTTGGATTTCAGAAGCATCAACAAGTTTTGCATGTTTAGTGTCAAACGATTGACATATTTTGTAAGTATTCGGAAAAATATTACTATAATCTAGCTCTGTTTTATCAAGACCTTGTGGACAATAAAGCAGAACAGGTTTATCGTCTACGAAAACAAGGTTTGGGCATTCAATCATATATTCTGAGCCTGTACCACCAAAATCAAGGTTACCAACTTCTTCCCAATTTTCAATATCGTTATTAACAGCTTTATACAATTTAATGAAGCCTGATTCATTAAGATTTTGAGCTCCAAGGATTGCGTAAAATTGACCTTTGTAGTTAAAGAGCTGTGGATCACGGAAGTGATCGGTTACATCATTAGCTTGGTGAATAAGAACATTTTCACACTTTGTAATATTGTAGTCCTTATCCATCCAAGCACCGATTTGAAATGGGTAGCGTACCCAATTTTCGTCACGGACATTTCCAGTGTAGAATAAGAAAAGCTTCCCATCTATTTCATAGGCAGAGCCAGAATAAGCGCCATGGCTATCGCGTTTGGTGTCGGGACGAAGCTCAGTACCAGTTTCATAAAAGTGAACTAAATCATCTGATTCTGTATGAACCCATTCTTTTAAGCCATGAGCCGCTCCAAATGGCCAATTTTGATAGAAGAGTGTGTATTTGCCGTTAAAGAAAGAAAAACCATTAGGGTCATTTAATAATCCAGTTTTAGGTTCAATATGATAGCTAGCATGCCAAGGAGATTGTTTTACATTTTTATTGATTGTTTCTCTCTCCTCTTTGCTCCAATCAGCATAAGCACGATATCGTATTTTTCTAGGTAAATCCATAATTTTCTCCTTTTATTTATCTATATACAAATAATATAGTAAACGTTTTCTTCTTAAAAATCAATCATTTTACACAAAAAAATAAAAAATATGATAAACGCTTGACATATATCTAAAATGTGTTAGAATGTAAATGTAGTTAAGTGAAACGCTTTCACGAAAGAAAATTATAAAAGGAGTTACTGTAATGGATTATGGTAAGGTAGCTTCCGACGTTGTAAAAGCAGTCGGAAAAGACAATCTTGTTGCAGCTGCGCATTGTGCGACACGACTTCGTCTCGTACTAAAGGATGATACAAAAGTTGACCAAAAAGCATTGGATGAAAATCCAGATGTGAAAGGTACATTTAAAATTGATGGCCAATATCAAGTTATTATCGGTGCTGGTGATGTTAACTTTGTTTATGATGAACTTATTAAAGAGACTGGTCTTTCAGAAGTTTCGACGGATGATTTAAAACAAATTGCTAGCAGTGGTAAAAAATTCAATCCAATTATGGCATTGATTAAATTGCTGTCAGATATTTTTGTACCAATCATTCCTGCTCTTGTTGCAGGTGGTCTATTGATGGCATTGCGAAACTTTTTGACATCTGCTGGACTTTTTGGACCTAAGTCAATTGAAGAAATGTATCCTGCTATCAAGGGTATTTCTGCAATGATTCAGCTTATGTCAGCTGCACCTTTCATGTTCTTACCAATCTTAGTTGGAATTTCAGCTGCGAAACGTTTTGGAGCAAATCAATTCCTTGGTGCTGCGATTGGTATGATTATGACAACACCAGATCTTGGTGGTTCGACGGAATATTGGAATATTTTTGGTTATCATGTTGCTCAAACGAATTATGCTTATCAAGTTATTCCAGTGTTAGCCGCTGTTTGGTTGTTATCAGTATTAGAGAAATTCTTCCACAAAAAACTACCGTCATCTGTTGACTTTACATTTACGCCATTATTATCAGTAATGATTACTGGTTTCCTAACTTTCACAGTTATTGGTCCTGTAATGTTATTGGTATCTAATGGAATTACAGATGCAATTGTTTGGTTGTATAATACAACTGGATTTATTGGAATGGGTATCTTTGGTGGTACTTATTCACTTATTGTTATGACTGGGCTTCACCAATCTTTCCCAGCGATTGAAACACAACTGCTTTCAGCATGGACAAATGGTGTGGGATATGGTGATTTCATATTTATAGTTGCTTCTATGGCAAATGTTGCTCAGGGTGCCGCTACATTTGCAATCTGGTTCTTAACTAAAAATTCTAAGACAAAAGGTCTTACTTCATCTGCAGGGGTATCAGCGCTTCTTGGTATCACCGAACCTGCGTTATTTGGGGTTAACTTGAAATATCGTTTCCCATTCTTCTGCGCTTTAATTGGTTCAGGAGTTGCTGCAGCGGTGGCAGGTTTACTTAAGGTAGTTGCTGTCTCACTTGGTTCAGCAGGTTTCCTTGGTTTCCTTTCTATCAATGCAACATCCATTCCATTCTATGTATTGTGTGAATTAATTAGCTTTGCGATTGCTTTTGCAATCACTTACTTCTACGGTAAAACAAAAGCTGCAGGTGTCTTTGAAGCGGAAGCAGCTGCTGAACAAATAGCAGTTGAAACTCCATCCACTAAAGAAGCAGAAGTTGCCGCTGAATCAGCTCAACCTGGTGTGTCTGCTGAAACAATTGTTAGCCCACTCGCTGGTGAAACAGTTCCTCTTACAGCAGTAAATGACCCGGTATTCTCATCAGAAGCTATGGGTAAAGGTATTGCTGTGAAACCAAGCGGAAATACAGTTTACTCTCCAGTTGATGGTATAGTCCAAATCGCTTTTGAAACTGGTCATGCTTATGGTCTTAAATCTGACAATGGTGCTGAAGTTCTTATTCATGTTGGTATTGACACAGTATCAATGAATGGTAAAGGATTTGCACAAAAGGTTACTGCTAATCAAAAAGTTAAAAAAGGCGATGTTCTTGGAACATTTGATACTGCAGCTATTGCAGCAGCGGGTCTTGATGATACAACAATGATTATTGTGACAAATACTGCTGACTATTCAGAAGTGACTTCAGTTACAGAAGGTACAATTGAAGAAGGTGCAGATTTACTTAAAGTCAAATAAATATATATGTATATTTTTGGAGGTGGATATTCACCTCTTTTTATATAGAGAGAAGCTTGATTTTACAAGGTTTTAAGCTGTTTTTACTATTGCGTTATCGCTTTCTTTTGTGTATAATATTGAGTATAAAATTAGTAATTGAGGGAGAAAAAATGACTAAATTATACGGTAGTGTAGAAGCGGGCGGAACCAAATTTGTTTGTGCCGTTGGAGATGAAAATTTCCAAGTTGTTGAAAAAGTACAATTTCCAACAACAACCCCTTATGAAACCATTGACAAAACAGTAGCATTCTTTAAACGTTTTGAAGCTGATTTGGCAGGAATTGCTATTGGTTCTTTTGGTCCAATCGATATTGATGAAAATTCAGAAACTTACGGCTATATCACAACCACTCCAAAACCACATTGGGCTAATGTTGACTTGGTTGGATTGATTTCAAAACACTTTAAGGTGCCAATGTATTTCACAACAGATGTTAACAGCTCTGCTTATGGTGAGACAATTGTTCGTAAAGGTGTTAAGAGCCTTGTCTATTACACAATCGGTACAGGTATCGGTGCTGGTGCAATTCAAAATGGTGAATTCATCGGCGGTATCGGTCATACAGAAGCTGGTCACGTTTATGTGGCTCCACATCCACAAGACGTTGCGAACAACTATACTGGTTTCTGTCCTTTCCACAAAGGTTGTTTAGAAGGTATGGCAGCAGGACCATCACTAGAAGGCCGTATAGGCATTCGTGGTGAATTGATTGAGTTGAATTCAGAAGTTTGGGACGTTCAAGCTTACTATATCGCACAAGCTGCAGTTCAAGCTACTCTTCTTTACCGTCCACAAGTTATTGTCTTTGGTGGTGGTGTTATGGCTCAAGAACACATGTTGAAACGCGTTCGTGATAAATTCACTGCTTTGTTAAATGGTTACGTACCAGTTCCAGATGTAACAGAATATATTGTGACACCAGGTGTTTCTGAAAATGGTTCTGCTACTCTTGGTAACTTTGCTTTGGCTAAAAAAGTATCTGAACGCTAATTATTAATGTCTAATAAACCATTGAGATTGAGGGAATCTAAGGAAGCTTTCTTCAATCTTTTTTTATCTGAAATCTTATGAAGTTGATTTAATGTGTTTTCTTGTTGTTGAGGCAAAAAAAGGGTATAATCGTAGCGAGTCAAAACTGTAAAAATAGGAATCATTAAATTAAGACTAGACAAAGCTACTTTTTTTCCTAAAATACGCTTTAATTTTATATTAATCTCGTTCAATTTTGGGAGCAAAGCGAGCATAAAAAAACAATACTTTTCTGTTGTAGTGAAAGTGGCTGAATACTGCTTAATTCAGCCACACGGAAGTTTTGAGACAAACCTAGTTATGTCCTCCAACAGTCCATTGGACTGTTGGACATGCCGTCTGCATTACTTATAAGGAAAGTATCAAAAAAAGAATTTTTACTGATTTTGAGCCTGTGAGCTCATTGCTTCAACGGTGAATTCTTGAATTCAAGCGCTTTTTGTGTTAAAATGTGATGATAAGTTTATCGAAAGGAATTGGGATGGCAAATATTCTACGGACTGTTATCGAAAACGATAAAGGTGAATTAAGAAAATTAGAAAAAACTGCAAAGAAAGTTGAGTCATATGCTGACGCTATGGCAGCTTTGTCTGATGAAGAATTGCAAGCAAAAACACCAGAATTTAAACAAAGATATCAAAATGGTGAAACATTAGATCAATTATTACCGGAAGCTTTCGCAGTTGTCCGCGAAGCAGCAAAACGTGTATTAGGACTTTATCCATATCGTGTTCAAATCATGGGTGGTATTGTTATGCACAATGGTGACGTTCCTGAAATGCGTACTGGTGAGGGTAAAACATTGACAGCGACAATGCCTGTTTACCTTAATGCCCTTGCTGGCGAAGGAGTACACGTTATCACAGTTAACGAATACCTCGCAACACGTGACGCTACTGAAATGGGTGAAGTTTACAGCTGGCTTGGATTATCTGTTGGTATTAACTTGGCTGCTAAATCACCATATGAAAAACGTGAAGCATACAATTGTGACGTGACCTATTCAACAAACTCAGAAGTTGGTTTTGACTATCTTCGTGACAACATGGTTGTTCGTCAAGAAGATATGGTACAACGTCCATTAAACTTCGCATTGGTCGATGAAGTTGACTCTGTTTTGATTGATGAAGCAAGAACGCCATTGATTGTTTCAGGTCAAGTAAGTTCAGAAACAAGCCAACTTTATATTCGTGCGGATCGCTTTGTAAAAACACTGACAAGTGTTGATTACGCTATTGATGTACCTACAAAAACAATCGGTTTGACTGATTATGGTATTGATAAAGCAGAAGAATACTTCCACTTGGAAAATCTTTATGATTTAGAAAATGTTGCTCTAACGCACTACATTGATAATGCTCTTCGTGCTAATTACATCATGCTTTTAGATATTGATTATGTGGTTAGTCAAATGGGAGAAATCTTGATTGTTGACCAATTTACAGGTCGTACAATGGAAGGACGCCGTTTCTCTGATGGTTTGCACCAAGCTATTGAAGCCAAAGAGGGCGTGGCTATCCAAGAAGAATCTAAAACAAGTGCTTCAATTACTTACCAAAATATGTTCCGTATGTACAAAAAATTGGCTGGTATGACAGGTACTGCAAAAACAGAAGAGGAAGAATTCCGCGAAGTTTACAATATGCGTGTCATTCCAATCCCAACTAACAAACCTGTGGCACGTATTGACCATTCAGACCTTCTATATCCAACACTCGACTCTAAATTTAGAGCTGTTGTTGCGGATGTCAAGGCTCGTCATGAAAAAGGTCAACCGGTCTTGGTTGGTACTGTTGCGGTGGAAACATCAGACCTTATTTCTAAGAAATTAGTTGAAGCTGGTGTGCCACACGAAGTTTTGAATGCGAAAAACCACTTCAAAGAAGCACAAATTATCATGAATGCTGGTCAACGTGGCGCTGTTACAATTGCGACAAATATGGCTGGTCGTGGTACCGATATTAAACTTGGTGAAGGTGTTCGTGAACTTGGTGGGCTTTGTGTCATTGGTACAGAACGTCATGAAAGCCGTCGTATTGATAATCAACTTCGTGGTCGTTCAGGTCGTCAAGGTGACCCAGGTGAATCACAATTTTACCTTTCACTTGAAGATGACTTGATGCGTCGTTTTGGTTCAGACCGCATCAAGGCTTTCCTTGACCGCATGAATCTTGAGGAAGAAGAAGCAGTCATCAAATCTAAAATGTTGACACGCCAAGTTGAATCAGCTCAAAAACGTGTTGAAGGTAATAACTACGATACTCGTAAACAAGTCTTGCAATATGATGACGTGATGCGTGAACAACGTGAAATTATTTATGAAGAACGTCGTGATGTTATCACAGCAGACCGCGACTTAGCTCCTGAAATCAAAGCTATGATTAAACGCACAATCAATCGTGCCGTTGATGCTCACAGTCGTGCAGACCGCGAAGAAGGTATCCGAGCAATCTTGAACTTTGCCAAAGTGAATCTGGTTGCTGAAGATTCAATCAGCTTATCTGATTTAGAAGGTTTGGACTTTGAGGCAATCAAAGAAAATTTGTATGAACGTGCTTTGAAAGTTTACGATACACAAATTGCTAAATTACAAAACCAAGAAGCTGTTATCGAATTCCAAAAAGTTTTGATTTTGATGGTTGTTGATAATAAATGGACTGACCATATCGATGCTCTAGATCAATTGCGTCAATCAGTCGGTTTGCGTGGTTATGCCCAAAATAACCCTGTTGTTGAATACCAAGCTGAAGGTTTCCGTATGTTCCAATCAATGATTGGAGCGATTGAATTTGATGTCACACGTACCATGATGAAAGCTCAAATTCACCAAAAAGAACGTGAACATTCATCACAACGTGCAACAACAATGGCAGAAAAGAATATTGCGGCGCAAACTGTTCGTGCTCAAGCTGATAGCGATATTGATTTTTCTAAAGTTAAACGCAATGACTTGTGTCCTTGCGGTTCTGGTAAAAAATTCAAAAATTGCCACGGTCGTAAACAATTTTAAAAAGTCGATAGAAAATTCTGAAAAATCAATTGAAAACCCACCTGAAAATGGTATAATAGAAAAAATCTAAAGTTTCTATTCAGGAGAGGAAAATTCATGTCATTTAAAGCAACAAGTAAAAAGATTAATTTCGATTCTCTCAAGGAAGAATCTGCCTTAACAGGTGACGTTTTAGTTAAAAAAGAAGCACGGGATCGTGAGCTAGAAGCTATTATTAAAGGTGAAGATGACCGTGTTCTTTTGGTCATCGGTCCTTGCTCATCTGATAATGAAGAGGCTGTTCTTGAATATGCACACCGTTTGGCGAAACTTCAAGAAGAAGTTAAAGATCGTGTCTTTATGGTTATGCGTGTCTATACAGCAAAACCGCGTACAAATGGTGATGGCTACAAAGGCTTGATGCACCAACCTGATACGTCAGAAGCACCAAGCTTGATTAATGGTATCAAAGCTGTACGTAACCTTCATTATCGTGTTATTTCAGAAACAGGATTGACAACAGCGGATGAAATGCTTTATCCTGAAAATCTTCCGTTGGTTGATGACTTAGTTTCTTATATTGCTATTGGCGCGCGTTCTGTTGAGGATCAACAGCACCGTTTTGTAGCATCAGGCATCAGCGTTCCAACAGGAATGAAAAACCCAACATCAGGTAATTTGAATGTTATGTTCAATGGTATCTATGCTGCACAAAACAAGCAATCTTTCCTATTTAATGGCGAAGAAGTTGAAACATCAGGTAACCCATTAGCGCACGTAATCCTTCGTGGTGCAACTAATGAGTATGGTAAAAATGTACCAAATTATTATTATGACAATGTTATCGATACGATTGAGCAATATGAAAACATGGGCTTAGAAAATCCTTTTATCGTTATTGATACAAATCATGATAATTCAGGTAAACAATATTTAGAACAAGTTCGTATCGTCCGCCAAACATTGATTAACCGCGATTGGAATGAAAAAATTAACAAATATGTTCGTGGTTTCATGATCGAATCTTACTTAGAAGACGGTCGTCAAGATTCGCCAGAAGTATTTGGTAAATCTATCACAGACCCATGTCTTGGTTGGGAAAATACAGCACAACTTGTTCACGAAATTTATGACACATTAGGTAAATAATATATGGGAATACATCAAAAAAGTGCAAAAATTGATATTGCACAAGTAAAAGAACTTTCAAAATTAGAAGGTGATTTTCTTGCTAAGAAAGCTGCGCGTGATGCAGAATTGGCAAAAATCATCACAGGTGAGGACAATCGTATCCTTTTGGTTATCGGTCCTTGTTCATCTGATAATGAAGAGGCTGTTCTTGAATACGCTAACCGCTTAGCGAAACTTCAAGAGGAAGTTAAAGACAAAATCTTTATCGTTATGCGTGTTTATACAGCAAAACCACGTACAAATGGTGATGGTTACAAAGGATTGATGCATCAACCTGATACCTCAAAATTGCCTGACCTTATCAATGGTATTGCTGCGGTTCGTCATCTTCATTATCGTGTTATCACGGAAACTGGCTTAACAACAGCGGATGAGATGCTTTACCCAGCAAATCTTCCATTGGTAGATGATTTGGTTTCTTATCATGCTATTGGTGCACGTTCTGTTGAGGATCAAGAACATCGTTTTGTGGCATCAGGTATTGATGTTCCGACAGGTATGAAAAATCCGACTTCAGGTAACTTGAACGTTATGTTTAACGGTATCTATGCCGCACAAAATAAACAAAACTTTATTTATCACAGCGCTGAAGTTGATACTGACGGAAATCCATTGGCACACGCGATTCTTCGTGGAGCAACGAATGAACACGGCGAAAATGAACCGAATTATTATTATGATGATTTGTTGAAAGCTATTGATCTTTATGAGAAAATGAGCTTAGAAAATCCATTTATTGTTGTTGATACAAATCATGATAATTCAGGGAAAAATTATCTTGAACAAATTCGTATCGTTCGTCAAACATTGATTAATCGTGATTGGAATGTTAAGATCAATAAGTACGTTCGTGGTTTCATGATTGAATCTTACTTAGAAGATGGTCGTCAAGACGCACCAGAAGTATTTGGTAAATCTATTACAGATCCATGCCTTGGCTGGGAAAAAACAGAACAACTTATTCGTGAAATTCATGCCACACTAAGTCGTGATTCGTTTGAAGAATTGCTATTCTAATAATTGAATAACCTATGGGGCTGGGGAATTTTCTCAGCTCCTTAGTTTTGGAAATCATTAAGTGATTAAGCAGATAAAACGTTTGAATTGGTAAAAAAATCGTTTTTCATAAAGGAGACGTATGATTATTGGTCACGGCATTGATTTGCAGGAAATTGATGCAATCAAGCGAGCCTATGAGAAAAATAACAGATTTGCTAAGCGAGTGTTGACAGACAAAGAGTTCCAATGCTTTTCAGAGCAAAAAAGTACGAAACGGCAGATGGAGTTTTTGGCGGGACGCTGGGCGGCAAAAGAAGCTTTTTCAAAGGCAATGGGGACTGGAATTGGAACACTTGGTTTTAAGGATATTGAAATTTTAAATAACCAATTAGGTGCGCCTGTGATTACCCAGTCACCTTTCTCAGGGAAGTGCTTTATTTCACTTTCTCATACAGGAAACCTTGTTCAAGCCAGTGTTATTTTGGAAGATAATACCTGAACAATGAAATTGAAACAAAAACATTCAAAAAATTTTCTAGCTTTGGAGGAGATAAAATGATTTCAAGTTTACACAGACCAACAAAGGCAGTCATTGATTTAGATGTCATTTGTCAAAATATTGATGCGGTTAAAGCCAATATACCACAAGATAAAAAAGCTTTTGCAGTTGTTAAAGCTAATGCTTATGGGCATGGTGCCACAAATGTAGCGCACGCTATTCATCATCTTGTGGATGGATTCTGTGTGTCAAATATTGATGAAGCTTTGGAATTACGTGAAGCAGGTATTGAGGAAACAATCCTTATTTTAGGTGTTATTATGCCTGATGAGGTGGCTTTGGCGCGTGATTACCATGTTACTTTGACGGTTGCTAGTCAAGAATGGCTTGATTTGGCAAATGAACAAGGTATTAGCTTAGCTGGTTTGGACGTTCACTTGAAAGTGGATTCTGGTATGGGGCGAATCGGTGTGCGCAGTCTTGATGAAGCAGAAAATGTGATTGCGAATTTGAAAAAAGCTGGGGCTAACGTTGCAGGTATCTTTACGCATTTTGCAACAGCAGACGAAGCTGACGATACGAAATTCAATGAACAGTTGGAATTCTTTACGAATTTGGTTGACAATTTAAGTGACAAGCCTGCCATTGTCCATGCCAGTAATTCAGCAACAAGTATTTGGCATAGTGAAACCATTTTTAACCTTGTTCGACTTGGGATTGTCATGTATGGATTGAATCCAAGTGGAACAGAGCTTGACTTGCCTTATCCGCTAAAGCCAGCGCTTAGCTTGGAATCATCATTGGTTCATGTTAAGACGATTCCTGCTGGGGCAACGGTTGGCTACGGTGCTACCTATACTGCTCAAAAAGAGGAATATATCGCGACTGTTCCAATCGGTTACGCAGACGGTTGGACACGTGATTTACAAGGTTTCTCAGTGCTTGTGAATGGCGAATTTTGTGAAATTGTTGGACGCGTGTCAATGGATCAAATTACTATTCGCTTGCCAGAAAAACTTCCAATCGGAACGAAAGTTACTTTGATTGGTCAAGAGAGCGACAAGGTTATTTCAGCGACAGATTTGGCTCAAAAACGTGGCACAATTAATTACGAAGTTCTTTGTCTATTGAGTGACCGTATTCCACGTGTTTATTCAAAATAAATGATAAAAAGATTCTAACTTGCTGTAAGAAACTTGCGGCGATTTAGAATCTATTTTTTGTTATAATAGTAGCAAAGTGAGGTTATATGAATTTACAATCATCAATTGTGGAATTAAAAGGAATAGGGGCTAAGTCGGCGGAAAAATTTTATAAGTTAGATATTTATACCATTGAAGATTTACTGCTGTACTATCCTTTTCGATATGAAGATTTTAAGAGTAAGAGTGTTTCAGAGCTTGCTGATGGGGAAAAAGCTGTCATTACGGGAACGGTTGTGACACCTGCAAATGTGCAATATTATGGTTATAAGCGTAATCGTTTGTCGTTTAAAATCAAGCAGGGCGAAGCGGTTATTGCGATTTCTTTTTTTAACCAGCCTTATTTAGCTGATAAAGTCGAGATTGGCAGCGATATCGCGATTTTTGGAAAATGGGATGCCCTAAAATCAGCGGTGACTGGTATGAAAATTTTAGCGCAAGTTGAAGATGATATGCAGCCAGTTTACCGTGTTGCTCAAGGTATTTCACAAAATGCACTAGTCAAAGCTATCAAATCAGCTTTTGAAATTGGTGCTCAGAATTGGTTGCCTGAAAATTTACCGCAGGTGCTTTTGGACAAGTATCGTTTGTTAGGGCGTGCTCAAGCAACGGCTGCTATGCACTTTCCGAAAGATTTAGCAGAGTATAAACAAGCACTTCGTCGGATAAAATTTGAAGAACTGTTCTATTTTCAAATGAATTTGCAAGCTTTAAAGGCAGACAATAAATCAGAAGCTAATGGTTTGGCGATTGCTTATGATGAGCAAAAAGTTGCTGATAAGATTGCAGCTCTGCCATTTACCTTGACGGGTGGTCAAAGGCGGAGTCTTGATGATATTTTGGCGGATATGCGTTCTGGTGGTCATATGAATCGTCTCTTGCAAGGGGACGTTGGTTCTGGTAAGACGGTTGTGGCTAGTCTTGCCATGTATGCTACTTATACGGCAGGTTTTCAATCAGCTTTGATGGTGCCAACGGAAATTTTGGCGGAGCAGCATTTTGAAAGTTTGACCCAGCTTTTTCCAGATTTGTCCATTGCAATTTTAACATCAGGGATGAAAACAGCAGCCAAACAAGCGGCACTTTCGGCGATTGCGGATGGTTCGGTAGATATGATTGTTGGTACGCATGCGCTGATTCAAGATGCGGTAACTTACCACCGCTTGGGGCTTGTCATTACTGATGAACAACACCGTTTTGGTGTCAATCAACGTCGTGTTTTCCGTGAAAAGGGCGAAAATCCAGATGTGCTCATGATGACTGCAACACCAATTCCACGGACACTTGCTATTACGGCATTTGGTGAAATGGACGTTTCGATTATTGATGAATTGCCTGCAGGACGCAAACCGATTATCACGCGTTGGGTTAAACATGAACAGTTGGAAGTTGTGCTTGATTGGGTCAAAGAAGAATTGCAAAAAGGGGCACAAGCCTATGTGATTTCACCTTTAATTGAAGAATCTGAATCACTTGATTTGAAAAATGCTGTTGCCTTGCACGAGGAATTGTCAGCCTATTTTGCGGATAGTGCAACCGTAGCGCTCATGCATGGTCGCATGAAAAATGACGAAAAAGAAGCTATCATGCAAGATTTCAAGGCACAAAAAAGTCAGGTTTTGGTATCGACAACCGTCATTGAAGTTGGTGTTAATGTCCCAAATGCGACCATTATGATTATTATGGATGCTGACCGATTTGGGCTTAGCCAGTTGCATCAGCTTCGTGGACGAGTTGGGCGTGGAGATAAACAATCTTATGCTATTTTAGTCGCCAATCCCAAAACACAAACAGGAAAAGAGCGCATGAAAATCATGACAGAAACAACGGATGGTTTTGTTTTAGCAGAAGCCGACCTTAAAATGCGTGGTTCAGGTGAGATTTTCGGCACACGCCAATCAGGAATTCCAGAATTCCAAGTGGCAGATATTGTCGAAGATTACAATATTCTCGAGGAAGCTAGACGCGTTGCAAGTCAGATCGTTTCCAAAAAAGATTGGCAAAACAATTTACAATGGCAAATTGTTAGCCAAAATCTCAAAGACAAAGGAACTTTTGATTAAGGTTTATGAAAGTTTTCTGCAAGGATAGGTTAAGCTTTGCTTCTTATAATGGCCCTATCAAATGAAACGAGAGGTAAAGCTTATGACAGTAAAAGTAACCTACAAAAAGTATTTTGCCAAAAAAATTCATGTGAAACCAGCTTACGGAAAGTAAGCTGAAAAAAGAGTACTCTTTTTTGATAAATCGCTATGGCAGTAGGGTAAAATCCCATGATAAGACACATAAGACCATAGAAAATATCGAGCTCAGCTGATGATGGCTGGGCTTTTTGGGTGCTTTTAAAGTTAATTTTTAGCTCAAAAAGGTAAAATCCTGCAAAAAAATAAAAAATATCGAAAAACAATAAAATATTTTCGAAAAAGAATAATTACATATTGTAAAACGGATTTAAAAACTGAGCTCACAATAAATTCAAGAAAACAATTTTTAGGAGATTTATCATGAATACAAAAACTATCGGAAACCTTATCAAAACAGTCGCTAAAGTCGCTATCAATCTTACAACTATCGTTCTAGCTTTAACTATTATTGCTGATTTGGTTTCACATATTTACGGTTATGATACTGTCCACGTTGGTCACTATGGTGTCATTGATTGGTCAATCGGTAAGGAAACAAAGACATGGTTGTTGACTGCTTTAACCATTCTAACAAACAGTGTTATTATCTATGGTCTTGCGCAATTAAAAGCATTTATTTCAGAATTCACTATTAAGGAAGTTTTAGCTGACAAAACAGATTTAGCGACTTTGGCAGTTAAATACTTCCGCACACGTCGTTTAGCTCAATAAAAAAAGATACGATTAAAGGAGAATATCATGAAAAAACAAACTATAAAGTCTTGAAAATTGCTAATATTTTTATCAATATTGTGATTGCTGTTATTGTCATATCAACGATAATCGCTATTGGACTTTCGGTGACTCAATCACATTTAGCTTTGACTAATCAAGTAGGCAATGGCATCGTATTTGATATTAACATTCCAGAAAAACTGTTACATTCGCCAGCTTTTATTGGATTGACCGTTATTGTTTCTGTTCTTTGGATTGCTTTGCTTGTTTGGGTTAAAATGTTCTTTCAAAATATTATTGATAATCGCATTTTTACTCAAGACAATGTTAAACTAGCGCGTTATGTTGAATATAATTTTATCGCTTTGGCATTTTTGGATAGCTGGTTCCAAAGTTTATGTTCTGGTTCGGAGGTGCTTAACCTTGTTAATGTAGCATACTTGGTGGCTGCTTTTGTAGTCTGGGTATTCTCAATGATTTTAAAAGAAGCAAATATCATCGCTGAAGAAAACGAATTTACGATTTAAAGGAGGAAGCATATGATTCGAATTAATCTTGATGTTGAGCTGGCAAAGCGGAAAATGAAATCTGGGGAATTGGCGGAACGTATTGAGATTACGAATGCTAATCTCTCTATTCTTAAAACAGGAAAGGCTAAAGCTGTTCGGTTAACGACTTTAAATGCCATTTGCCGTGAATTGGGTTGCCAGCCTGGGGACATTTTAGAATATATTCCTGATTAATAAAAAATCTGAGACACTGTCTGTCAGTTTGGCAGAATCAATGTTTCAGATCTTTTTGTATTAATTAACCTTCAATGTATTCTTTGAGGGCTTGTCCTTTTAAGCCAGCGTTTAAGGCAATGAGCAATTTCAAGCGTGCTTTTTGGGCGTTGAGTTCTTTGACAAACATGACACCAGCTTTGGCGAGTTGAACACCGCCACCTTCATAAGCATAAACAGGTTCGGCAATACCGTTGAAACAACGTGAAACGAGAACAACAGGTACCCCTTGTTTGATTAAATCAACGATTTCTTGAGCTGCGCGTGGTGGCACATTTCCAGCGCCAAGGGCTTCGACAACAACGCCACAGACATTGCTAGGATTTAGGAAACTGATAATGCCGTCTCCCCCCATACCAGCGTAAGCTTTTACAATAGGAACTGTCCCTGAAATATCCTGCAAATCAAAACGGACACGTGGGTCAGCCGTTCTAAAGAAAAGAATGTCATGTTTTGTAATCAGACCAAGTGGACCGTGAATTGGTGTTTGAAAGGTTGAAACGTTAGTAGTATGCGTTTTTGTGACGTATTTGGCTGCGTGAATTTCATCGTTCATGACAACGAGAACACCTTTTCCGATAGCTTGGTCATGACTAGCCACACGAAGGGCACTAAGATAATTATAAACACCGTCACTACCAAGCTCGTTTGATGAGCGCATAGCACCCGTTAGGACAATAGGAATATTGGGAATTTCCATTGTATCAAGAAAATAAGCCGTTTCCTCTAGGGTATCTGTGCCATGAGTGATGACAATGCCGTCATAGTTATCAGCGTTTTTCTTAATCTCTTGGTAGAGTTTTAGCATATGTTTAGGTGTAATGTGCGGGCTTGGAACATTAAAAAAATCAAGTGCCGTCACTTGAATGTTTTCAAGATTAATCCCAACATGATTCATTGGGTTATCGGTATCTGGGCAGACATTACCTGCTTCATCAGCATGCATAGAAATGGTACCACCAGTATGCAGAACAAGGATTTTTTTCATTATTATAAAACTTCCTTTAAAAATGTGTTATAATCTATTTTAACATAAAGATGGAGGGCAAGGAAACGATTTGGCGATAAAAGCAGTCTTTTTTGATATTGATGGAACTCTTTTAAATGACCGAAAAAATGTGCAACAATCAACACAAAAAGCCATTAAAAGTTTGAAAAAACAAGGAATTTTTGTTGGTCTGGCGACAGGTCGCGGACCAAGTTTTGTACAACCGTATCTTGAAAATCTTGGCTTGGATTTTGCGGTAACCTATAATGGGCAATATATTTTTACACGTGACCAAGTGCTTTATCATAATCAATTACCTGTTTCAACCATTTATCGTATTATTCGTTATGCGAATGATAGGCGCCGTGAAATTTCTCTGGGAACGGCATCTGGTTTAGTTGGTTCACGTATTATTGATATGGGAACTAGCCGTTTTGGACAAGTGGTTAGCACGATTGTCCCAAAACGTTGGGCAAAAGCGGTGGAGCGCAGCTTTAAGTATTTGATTCGTCGTTTCAAACCGCAAAATTTGAACAATCTGTTAACCATTATGCGCCAGCCGATTTACCAAATCGTTCTTGTTGCAACTGAAGGTGAGACTGATAAGATTCAGGAAGCTTTTCCTTATATCAAAATCACACGTAGTAGCCCTTATTCTGCGGACTTAATCTCAAAAGAACAATCAAAGATAAAAGGGATTGAGCGTGTGGGTGAGATGTTTGGCTTTGAATTAGCTGAAGTCATGGCATTTGGTGATTCTGATAATGATATTGAGATGTTATCAGGTGTCGGTATTGGTGTGGCTATGGGAAATGCTAAAAGTTCGGTTAAAGAACTCGCTCACTACACAACTGACAGCAATAACAATGATGGCATTTCAAAGGCTTTGGCTCATTACGGCTTAATTCATTTTGAAGTTGAAGAAAGTTTTGAAAGTCAAGACGAGAATTTCAATAAAGTTAAGGATTTTCATCATCTTATGGACGGTGAGACTTGCGAAACACCACGATTGTACGGCAGTGAAGAGGCAACACATCGTTCTGATTTTAAAGTGGAAGAAATTGTCGAATTTCTACATGCGGCAAGTAAGGGGAATCCAGAAACGTTTGAAAAATCAATATCAAATTTGCATGTTGCCATTGATAAGGCAGTAAATAAAGTACGAAGTAAAGAACATCTAGAAACACCGCTGGTTGGTCAGGTAGATGCTTTGACGGACTTGTTATATTTGACCTATGGTTCATTTGTTTTGATGGGAGTTGACCCAAAACCGTTTTTTGATACGGTTCATGAAGCCAATATGGGAAAAATCTTTCCTGACGGAAAAGCGCATTTTGACCCTGTAACACATAAAATTTTGAAACCGGATGACTGGGAAGAACGGTTTGCGCCTGAACCTGCTATCAAACGTGAACTTGACCGTCAAATTCAAAAATCATTAAATCGTAAAAAAAGAAACCAAGCTAGTCATTAAACTAACTTGGCTTTTTTTGTAATTATAGAAGATTGATTAAAAATTATTATTAAAGAGTATCGATATGGCGCAAGACTTAGAAAGTCTTTTCGCTATCACGAACAACTAGCAAATCGACTTTTGCATGACGCATGATATATTCTGATGAAGACCCGATAAGAAGTCGTTCAAATGTATTGAGACCAGTTGCCCCAACCATAATCAAGTCAACTTTTTCTTTGTCAGGAATATCTCGTGCTAGGAGAGTTTTAGGATTACCAAATTCGATAACTTGTTTGACTTTCGTTAATCCTTTTTCGCGTGCTTGTTGCTCATAATTGTTCAATACATCTTTTGCTTCCTGTTCGAGCTTTTCATAAATGTAAGTGTCGAAAGTAGCAACGCTTTGAAGTGCGCGTGTATCAATAACGTGTGTTAGTAGCAACTCAGCATTATTGCGTAGTGCAATGTTTACCCCTTTTTCAAAAGCCAACTCTGATTCATAAGAACCATCAATCGCAATTAGGATTCGTTCATAATGATGTGACATAACTGCCTCCTCCTTAATTATGCTAGCAAGAGCGTAAAAGTGACCGAAAATGTAGGATTAATAAGAAATCTTGGTTTTAGTGACCTAAGGTTAGTTATCCGTGTGCTATTACATCAGGTAAAAGCATCCCGCATTCCAAACTTTCAGCCCATATCAATAAGTTTAATAAGCTAATTGCGGGATGAACAAGTAGCGTTAAACGCTTACAATTATTGTTAAAACATCCCTAAAATTATTATACTCTTTTTATGTAAAAAATGAAAGCGTTTGAAGTATTTTTCTGAATATATTTTGCTATAATAGAAAAAGTGAGGAAAAAAGTAATGAGAAAAGATATGATAGCTGTTTTAAAAGATTTGTATCGTCATAAATACACATACATTTTACGAGCAACGATTTTACAACTCCTAATCACGACAGTTGGGGCTTATGTCCTGTCACTGTTAATTAGGGTTGTTTTGGTTGGTTCTGACATTCCAGGAATGACAACCGACAATATCTTTTCTTTTTTAACCAATCCATTAACATTAAGTGTTTTGGTGATTTATCTTTTTTTGCTAGCTTTTTTAGTTTACCTAGAATTTTCGCTTCTCGTTGAAATTGTTCGGCATAAGGAAGCAAAATTACGGTTGACTTGGATGCGGTTAAAAGAAGAAGCAATTTACTTTTTTAAAGCCATTTCAGGCTGGCACTTCTTAGCCTTTTTGGTTTATCTTATCTTAACGATTCCGTTTTTGAATGTGATGTTTTCATCAGCTTTGTTAGAAAATCTCTATATTCCGAAATTTATCTCAGGTGAGCTTTCGAAAACGGCAAATGGAAAACTACTCTATTATGGGCTTTACCTTGTTTTAGGCTACCTAAATCTTCGATTTTTATACACCTTGCCCTTGACGGTGACTGGAAAAGGTGAACGTTTTGGACGTCATATGGCAACATCTTGGCAACTAACACGTGGTAAGAAAATTTTTAAATTATTTGGGCTTGCTATTGTTTTGATTAGTGTTATAGCTGTTGTTGCTGTGTTTAGTTTCCTTGGCATCAGTTTGGCGGCTTTGGTTGATGGTGTAGATAAATCGTTTTGGTTTGAAACTTTATTCTTATCCTTTGTTTGGGGAGTATTGTTTGCAGGGCGACTGCTGTTCAAATTAGCATCGATTTCCTACTTATTACAAGTGATAGAAAATAGCAGTAGCACTTTAGCACCCGCTAATCAAGGAAATAGGCGACATCGTTTGTTAGCTTTGGCTGGACTAATTCTGGTCATTGGTGGTATGAATTATATATACAATGTTTTGAAAGTGTCTGGCGAACCTGTAGAGCACCTAGAAGTGATTGCACATAGGGGAATGGTTTCGCAAGGGGTTGAAAATTCTCTGGAGGCTTTGGAAGGTGCGGCAAATGCTGGCGCTGACTATGCTGAAATGGATATTATTTTATCAAAAGACCAGCAATTTATCGTTAGCCATGATGATAATCTTAAACGCTTAACGGGCAAGGATATCACGATTTCACAATCTAATGCTAAAGACGTCATTGGTTTGAAAACAAGTCAAAATGGATACCAATCGCAAATTATTTCTTTCGAGGATTACGTCGCTAAGGCAAAGCAACTCGGTATTAAATTGTTAGTCGAGTTAAAACCAACAGGCAATGAACCTGCAAATTATGAACAATTGTTTGTTGATAAAATGAAAGAGCTGGGTGTTGAGAAATCTTATATGACCATGTCTGCGGACCTAAAGACAATTGAAACGGTTGAAAAACTTGACCCAGCAATCAAAACAGGTTATACCATTTCTTTGCAAATTGGAAATTTCACCAGCCAGAAAGTGGATTTTTATGCGATTGAGGACTTCTCATATAATGAGCTCTTAGCACGTACAGCGCATAAAAATGGCAAGAAGATTTACGTCTGGACGATTAATTCAACTGATGATATTGAAAAATACGTCAAAACCAGTACAGACGGGATTATTACCGATTATCCAGATTTGGTGAGAGATATTGAAGTATATTTAGCAAACGATAATAGCTATCTTGACTATTTTTTGCGTCTAACTAACCTTTCTTGGATTGAAAATTTGTAGGGGAAAGTTTATAATATCTAAAACGAGGTAAAATCTATGAAAATATTTGATAAATCTTCAAAGCTAGAACACGTTTCTTATGACATCCGTGGACCAATTCTTGACGAAGCCACTCGTATGATTGCTAATGGTGAAAAAATCTTGCGTCTTAATACTGGTAACCCAGCTGAATTTGGCTTTACAGCACCAGACGAAGTCATTCGAGATTTGATTGCCAATGCTCGCAATAGTGAAGCTTATTCAGATAGTAAAGGGATTTTTTCTGCGCGTAAGGCAATTATGCAATATTGTCAGCTAAAAGGGTTCCCACATGTGGATATTGATGATATTTATCTAGGAAATGGTGTATCTGAATTGATTTCAATATCTCTTCAGGCGCTTCTTGATGATGGCGATGAGGTCTTAGTACCAATGCCTGATTACCCATTGTGGACAGCTTGTGTTAGCTTGGCGGGAGGCAATGCTGTTCATTATCTTTGTGATGAAAAAGCCAACTGGTATCCTGATATTGATGATATCAAATCAAAAATCACTTCTAACACAAAAGCGATTGTTGTGATTAACCCTAATAACCCAACGGGAGCTTTGTATCCTGATGAGCTTCTTAAAGAAATTGTTGAAATTGCTCGTCAAAATGATTTGATTATCTTTGCTGATGAAATCTATGATCGCTTGGTAATGGATGGCAAAAAACACACAGCAATTGCTAGCTTAGCACCAGATGTTTTCTGTGTGTCAATGAATGGTTTATCAAAATCTCACCGAATCTGTGGTTTTCGTGTTGGTTGGATGGTCTTATCAGGTCCTAAAAATAATGTTAAAGGCTACATTGAAGGGCTTAATATGTTGGCAAATATGCGTCTTTGCGCTAATGTTTTAGGTCAACATGTTGTTCAAACATCACTTGGTGGCTACCAATCAGTTGATGAATTGTTGATTCCTGGTGGTCGAATCTATGAACAACGTAACTTTATCTACAAAGCTGTTAATGAAGTTCCAGGGCTTTCAGCTGTAAAACCAGATGCAGGACTTTACATTTTCCCTAAAATTGACCGTGACATGTATCAGATTGATGATGACGAACAATTCTGTTTGGAATTATTGAAACAAGAAAAAGTTATGTTGGTTCCTGGTAAAGGATTCAATTGGAATGAACCGGACCACTTCCGTATCGTTTATCTACCACGCGTGGAAGAATTGGCAGAAGTTCAAGAAAAGTTAACAAGAGTATTAAATCAATATCGACGCTAAGGAAAAAGCTATTAAAATGTTGGAAGTTTACAGTTTGATTGAAAAATCAACTTTAAAACCCGAACGTTTTAATGCTTTTTTTAATTAAAATCCGCCTAAAAAGAATGCGTTTACAAAAAATGTCAGAAGATAAAGGAATTTTCAGATAATTGTTTGCAAAATAAGAATTCCTTTGATATAATTGTAACGCAAATAACGCAAATAACGCAAAGGAAGTAGAAAATGCCGAATTTATTAGAAAAAACACGAAAGATTACATCAATTTTGCAACGCTCCGTTGACAGCTTAGACACTGAATTGCCATATAATACAATGGCTGCTCAATTAGCTGATATCATTGATTGTAACGCTTGCATCATTAATGGAGGGGGTAACCTTCTTGGTTATGCAATGAAGTATAAAACAAATACTGACCGCGTAGAGGAATTCTTTGATGCCAAACAATTCCCAGAAAGCTATGTTAAAGCGGCTAGTCGTGTTTACGACACAGAGGCAAATTTGTCTGTGGATAATGAATTGACTATTTTCCCAGTAGAATCAAAAGACATCTATCCTGATGGCTTGACAACTATTGCACCAATCTATGGTGGCGGTATGCGTCTAGGTTCTCTTATCATTTGGCGTAATGATAAAGAATTTTTAGAAGATGATTTGATTCTTGTTGAAATTGCCTCAACAGTAGTTGGTATCCAATTACTTAATCTTCAAACTGAAAATCTTGAAGAAACCATTCGTAAACAAACAGCTGTTAATATGGCTATTAACACGCTATCTTACTCAGAAATGAAAGCTGTATCAGCTATTTTGGGTGAATTAGACGGTACAGAAGGTCGCTTAACTGCATCAGTTATTGCTGACCGCATTGGTATTACACGTTCAGTTATTGTCAATGCCCTACGTAAATTGGAATCTGCAGGGATTATCGAAAGCCGTTCATTGGGGATGAAAGGAACTTACCTTAAAGTCATCAATGAAGGTATCTTCGATAAATTAAAGGAATATAATTAATGAAAAAAGCTCTTATTTCAATTGACTATACCTATGATTTTGTAGCAAATGATGGCAAGTTAACGGCTGGAAAGCCAGCACAAGCTATTGAAGAAGCTATTACGCGTGTCACCAAAGAAGCCTATGAAGCGGGGAATTATATCTTCTTTGCCATTGATGGTCATGATGAGGGTGATGATTTTCATCCAGAGACAAAATTGTTCCCACCTCATAATATCAAGGGAACAAGCGGTCGTGATTTATATGGTCAGTTAGCTGATTTATATGCAGAAATCAAGGAAGATAGCAAAGTTTTTTGGTTGGATAAACGTCATTATTCAGCCTTTTCAGGGACGGATTTGGATGTTCGATTGCGCGAACGTCGTGTGACAACTGTTGTATTGACAGGTGTTTTGACGGATATTTGTGTCTTTCATACAGCTATTGACGCTTACAATTTAGGATATGACATTGAGATTCCGGCGGAAGCAGTCGCGAGCTTAACAGAGGAAAATCATCAGTTTGCACTAAATCATTTTAAAAATGTCTTAGGTGCAAAGATTGTTTAAAAGTTGGAAGAAGTGGGAGACTACTTCTTTTTTTCATGTTAAAGAGGCTTAAAATATGGTATAATTTTAAGGACTGTATTGTAATTTAAGTTACGATTTAATTTAATCAAGGAGAGATAGAGATGAAAATTTCTGAAGAAGAAGTTCGTCATGTGGCTGATTTGTCAAAATTGTCCTTTGCTGAAGAAGAAACAGCAGAATTTGCGACAACTTTGTCTAAAATTGTAGATATGGTAGAACTCTTGAATGAAGTTGATACAGAGGGTATCCCTGTAACGACAACAATGGCAGACCGTAAGACTGTTATGCGTGAAGATGTGGCAGTAGCTGGTGATGACCGTGATGAGCTCTTTAAAAATGTGCCTCAATCTGAAAATTACTATATTAAAGTTCCTGCTATCTTAGAGGACGGAGGAGATGCCTAATGTCATTTAATACAAAATCAATTGATGAGTTGCATAATCTTCTTGTCAATAAAGAAATCTCAGCGGTTGAATTAACCAAAGCAACACTTGAAGATATTAAAGAACGTGAAGCAGCTGTTGATTCTTTCATCACTGTTTCTGAAGAAGCAGCTCTTGCACAAGCGGCAGCCGTTGATGAGAAAGGAATTGATGCTGATAATGTGATGTCAGGGATTCCTTTGGCTGTTAAAGATAATATTTCAACACGTGGTATTTTAACAACAGCAGCGTCTAAAATGCTTTACAACTATGAACCAATTTTTGATGCAACTGCGGTTGAAAAACTTTACGGTAAGGATATGATTGTTGTTGGTAAAACAAACATGGACGAATTTGCCATGGGTGGTTCAACTGAAACATCATACTTTAAGAAAACAAAAAATGCTTGGAATCATAGCAAAGTTCCTGGTGGATCATCTGGTGGTTCTGCGGCAGCTGTTGCCTCAGGTCAAGTTCGTTTGGCATTAGGTTCTGATACTGGTGGTTCAATCCGCCAACCGGCAGCCTTTAATGGTGTTGTCGGTTTGAAACCAACTTATGGACGTGTGTCACGTTTTGGTTTGATTGCATTTGGTAGCTCACTTGACCAAATCGGTCCATTTTCTCAAACAGTTAAAGAAAATGCACAATTGTTGAATGTGATTGCTGGTCATGACGCTAAAGATGCGACATCTTCTGACCGCGAAGTGGCTGATTTCACAGCTAAAATTGGTCAAGATATTAAAGGCATGAAAATTGCTTTGCCAAAAGAATACCTTGGAGAAGGTATCGATCCAGAAGTGAAAGAAACAATTCTTAAAGCGGCTAAACACTTTGAAAAACTTGGTGCAACAGTTGAGGAAGTTAGTCTTCCACACAGTAAATATGGCGTAGCGGTTTACTATATCATTGCATCATCAGAAGCTTCTTCAAATTTGCAACGTTTTGACGGTATTCGTTACGGTTACCGCACTGAAAACTACAACAATCTTGAAGATATTTATGTTAATACACGTAGCGAAGGTTTCGGTGATGAAGTGAAACGTCGTATCATGCTTGGTACATTTAGTTTGTCATCAGGTTATTACGATGCTTACTTCAAAAAAGCTGGTCAAGTTCGTACATTGATTATTCGTGATTTTGAAAAAATCTTTGCGGATTATGATTTGATTTTAGGTCCAACTGCTCCAAGTGTAGCCTTTGGTTTGGATACCCTTAATCATGACCCTGTTGCTATGTATTTGGCAGATATTTTGACAATTCCTGTCAACTTGGCTGGGCTTCCAGGGCTTTCAATTCCTGCTGGATTTGCCCAAGGGCTTCCAGTTGGTATGCAATTGATTGGTCCAAAATACAGCGAAGAAACTATCTACCAAGCTGCAGCAGCCTTTGAAGCAACAACTGATTATCATAAACAACAACCGATTATTTTTGGAGGTGACAAATAATGAACTTTGAAACAGTCATCGGGCTTGAAGTCCACGTTGAGTTAAATACAAATTCAAAGATTTTTTCACCGACATCAGCACATTTTGGTAATGAACAAAATGCCAATACAAATGTTATCGACTGGTCATTCCCAGGTGTTCTTCCTGTGATGAATAAAGGTGTTATTGATGCTGGTATTAAAGCAGCCTTGGCACTTAACATGGATATTCACCAAAATATGCACTTTGACCGTAAAAACTATTTCTATCCTGATAATCCAAAAGCTTACCAAATTTCACAATTTGATGAGCCAATTGGCTACAATGGTTGGATTGAAATTGAGCTTGAAGATGGGTCAACTAAAAAAATTCGTATCGAACGTGCTCATTTGGAAGAAGATGCTGGTAAAAACACTCACGGTACTGATGGTTATTCTTATGTTGACCTTAACCGTCAAGGTGTACCGTTGATTGAAATCGTCTCAGAAGCTGATATGCGTTCCCCGGAAGAAGCTTATGCTTACTTAACAGCTCTTAAAGAAGTCATCCAATACACTGGTATTTCTGACGTTAAAATGGAAGAAGGTTCTATGCGTGTGGATGCCAACATCTCTCTTCGTCCATATGGTCAAGAAGAATTTGGTGTGAAAGCTGAATTGAAAAACTTGAACTCATTTAACAACGTGCGTAAAGGGCTTATCTATGAGCAAAAACGCCAAGCACAAGTTCTTCGTTCAGGTGGTCAAATTCAACAAGAAACACGTCGTTATGATGAATCGACTGGTGAAACAATTTTGATGCGTGTTAAGGAAGGGTCATCAGATTATCGTTATTTCCCAGAACCAGACCTACCACTTTACGAAGTGTCAGACGAATGGATTGAATCAGTTCGCAAAACATTGCCAGAATTTCCAAAAGACCGTCGTGCCAAATACGTCACTGAATTTGGTTTGACAGCTTACGATGCTGCGCAATTGACAGCAACGAAAGCAACATCTGATTTCTTTGAAAGTGCAGTTGCGCTTGGTGGTGATGCTAAACAAGCTTCTAACTGGTTGCAGGGTGAAGTTGCTCAATTCTTGAACAGCGAAAATAAGACACTTCCAGAAATCTTGTTGACACCTGAAAATCTTGTTGAAATGCTTGCTATCATTGCTGACGGTACGATTTCATCAAAAATTGCCAAGAAAGTCTTTGTTCATTTGGCTAAAAATGGTGGTTCTGCGCGTGAATACGTTGAAAAAGCTGGTTTGGTTCAAATTTCTGACCCTGCTGTGCTTATTCCGATTATCCACCAAGTTTTTGAGGATAATGAAGCTGCTGTTGCTGACTTCAAGTCTGGTAAACGTAATGCCGATAAAGCCTTCACTGGATTTTTGATGAAAGCTACAAAAGGTAAAGCTAACCCACAAGTTGCGCTTAAATTGTTGGCACAAGAGTTGGCAAAATTAAAAGAAGACTAATAATAAGTAAAATCATCCTTCGGGGTGATTTTTTGTACAGCAGGGCAGAATTTTTAGAAAGATTATTTGACAAAAGTATCAGAAGTGGTGTGTTTTCTTTGATTTAAATATGTTATACTGATAGCTGAATTTACTTTTGATGTGTTGAATGGAGTTAAGATGAATAAGAATTTAAAGGGAACAATTATGGTGCTTATGGCAGGTATTGCTTGGGGGATTTCTGGCATCTCAGGGCAATATCTTATGACACATGGGCTGAACATTAACTTGCTGACAAGCATGAGATTAATTGTTTCTGGGCTTTTGTTGACTGTAATGGCGATAATTTCGCAACCACAGCATTTTTTTCGTGCAATAAAACAGCTGAAAGTTTTAGGCGGTATCGCTGTTTTTGCCATTATTGGGCTTTTGATGAATCAATATGCGTATTTGATGGCAATTCACTACACGAATGCTGGTACGGCGACGGTTTTACAGTATGTGGCACCGATTATTATTTTGGCTTACGTGTCGTTGAAAAATAAGCAACTACCGACATTGTCAGAATTCTTTGCGATTCTCTTTGCGATTTTAGGTACCTTTATCATTGCAACACATGGTCATTTTGACGGTTTGGCAATGACTCCGAAAGGCTTTTTCTGGGGGATATTTTCAGCAGTAACTTATTCTTTTTACATTGTTTTGCCTGTCAAATTAATTCGTAAATTTGGAAGTTTTACGGTGATTGGACTTGGCATGCTTATGGGAGGCATCGTTTTTCCAATCATGACACGCTCATGGCAGTATCCGCTAGTGTTAACATCAGGTAATTGGTTAGCTTTATTTGGAATTATCATTATCGGAACTGTCTTTGCTTATACTTTTTTCTTAAAAGGGACGACGATTATTGGGGCTGTGAAAGGGAGCCTGCTTGCAGCGGTAGAACCAGTCTCATCAGTCTTTTTCTCGGTAACCATTATGCATGCAATTTTCTACCCAATGGATTTTGTGGGAATGATTTTCATCATCGTAGCTGTTTTAACGGTTTCTCTCCATGACTTAATCGCTGTGCGTAAACAATTGCATTAATCACAATATCAAAGAGTTATGGTTGAGCAAATTTGCTTGCCATGACGTTTTTTGTTTTGTCCCTTGACATTTTTATAAAATAGGCTTAAACTATAATTTGTTAGCTTTCTAATAATTAGCTAACTAACAAAAATGAGGAAACGTTATGGAAAAAAATATCGGACGTTTGGTCAAAAAGGCAAGCAATCAATTGGGGCGAGAGTTTGACCAATTCGCAAAACCGTTTGATTTGACTGGTATGCAGATGTCTATCATTGATTTTTTAAGTCAAGGTGTAAAGGAAGAATATTTCCAGCAAGACATTGAAAAAGAATTTAACATTCAGCGTTCAACGACGACGGTACTTTTGCAACGAATGGAGAAAAAGGTACTAATTTATCGTCAAGTATCGCAACAGGATGCCAGACAAAAATCCGTTTATTTAACGGAGAAAGCTCAAGGTTTAGTGGAAGAATGTCGCTCTTACTTCAGAAATCAAGAAAGAGAGTTGGAAAAAAACTTTTCAGAAGAGGATATTGCCATTTTTGAGAAAATTTTAAAGTATTACATGAAAGAAAAATAGGAGGACACATGTCAGAAGAAAAAATTTCACCTAAAGTCATTAGAGCCGTTGTTGGTGCGGGAATGTTATCATTTTGTGGTGTGGTTGTCGAAACAGCTATGAATATCACATTTCCAACCTTGATGACAGAATTTGGAATTAATACCTCAACGGTTCAATGGATGACAACGATTTACCTTTTGGTTGTTGCGTCAGTTGTGCCTTTGTCAGCTTATTTAAAACGTTCATTTAAGACAAAATCTGTCTTTTTAGCAGCCAACTTGTTGTTTATTTTGGGGATTCTAATCGATACTATTGCGCCAAGTTTTGCCCTCCTTTTATTTGGTCGTGTGGTTCAAGGGATTGGTGTCGGAATTGCTCTCCCTTTGATGTTTAATATCATTTTGGACCAAGTGCCAATGAGTAAAATTGGTACAATGATGGGAGTGGGAACGTTGATTACAGCGGTCGCTCCAGCAGTTGGGCCAACATTTGGTGGTCTGGTCGCTTCAAACTTAGGTTGGCGTTTTATTTTTGTTCTGTTAATTCCGCTGTTATTAATTTCTTTGGCATTAGGTGTGACGTCTATTGAACAAAAAGATGAAGTAGCGCGTGAAAAATTAGATATTCTTAGCGTGATTGCGATTCTTTGTGCCTTTATTGGTTTGATTTTAGGAATTAATAATCTTGCTGATTACGATTTTCTTAGCTTGCCTGTTCTAGGCAGTTTATTTGTTGGTATAACAGGGCTTGTCGTACTTGTGAAACGTTCAGCTCAATTAGTTGTGCCGATTGTTGAGCTATCCGTTTTGAAAGATGGAAAATTTGCAGGACACGTCGTGGCATTTTTCCTTTTCCAAATTGTTAACTTGGGACTATCATTCTTGATTCCAAACTATATTCAAATGGTTAATCATTCAACATCAACAGTAGCAGGTCTTCTGGTTTTTCCAGGAGCGTTTATTGGTGCTTGTTTTGCTCCATTTAGCGGAAGTATCTTAGATCGTTTGGGAGCTAAAAAGCCAATTATTTTTGGGGTAAGCATGCTTGTTTTTGCTCTTTGTCTTTATAGTATTTTTGGCTTGCATTTATCAAATACTTGGTTGACAATTTTCTACATCCTATCAATGGGTGGAACTGGAATTGCTTTTGGTAATGTCATGACAAGTGGTCAAAAACAAATAGCACTTAAGGAGCGTGCAGATGCTAATGCTATTTTTAATACACTACAACAATTTGCTGGTGCTGTTGGAACAACAATCGCTTCACTGGTTGTAGCCTTAAGCCAAACAAACAGCAGCCTTAGTTACTCTGCAGCAACAGCCCAAGGTTCACGCAACGCTTTTATCGTCTTGCTCATTCTAGCAGCTGTCGAACTTGTTATCTTACTACGAGTTGTTGACGGAAAAGAAAAATAAGTTTATAGAGAGTGGCTTGCTGCTCTTTTTTCATTAAATTTCCTTATGTGGGAATGGTTTTCAATTCGCCATATTTTGGCAAATATGTTAAAATAAATAGTAAAATATATTTTTTGGAGAAGGATTTGAGTATAGACGATTATAGGCCGACCTTCGTGGTTGAGGCAGTTTATGATTTAAGAGCAGATGATTTATTACGACGTGGGATTCATGCCGTGTTAGTGGATTTAGATAATACCTTAATCGCATGGAATAATCCTGATGGAACGCCTGAAGTGCGTGCATGGTTAGATGAGATGACTATGGCGGATATTTCAGTTGTGGTCGTATCAAATAACAAGCATTCTCGTGTGAATCGTGCGGTTTCGCGATTTGGTGTGGACTTTGTTAGCCGTGCTATGAAACCTTTTACACGCGGTATCAATATGGCAATCAAACGTTATGGTTTTGATCGTGATGAGGTTATCATGGTCGGTGATCAGTTAATGACGGACATTCGTGCGGCACACCGTGCTGGTATTCAGTCTGTTTTGGTTAAGCCATTAGTGACTTCTGATGCTTGGAATACAAAGATTAATCGTTGGCGCGAACGCCGTGTTTGGGCTAAACTTGAAGAAAAATACGGAAAAATTCAATATCAAAAAGGAATTTAATGGAAGAATTATTATGTATTGGCTGTGGAGCTAAAATTCAAATAGAAGATAAGGAAAAGGTAGGATATACCCCAAAAGCTGCTCTTGAAAAAGGTTTAGAGAGTGGCGAATTGTATTGCCAAAGATGTTTTAGATTACGTCATTACAATGAAATCACCGATGTGCACATCACTGATGATGAATTTTTGAAACTTCTACACGAAGTTGGAGATAGTGATGCTCTTGTGGTTAATGTTGTGGACATCTTTGATTTCAATGGTTCAGTTATCCCTGGCTTGCCACGTTTTGTTTCTGGCAATGACGTCTTACTTGTCGGAAATAAAAAGGATATTTTGCCAAAATCAGTTAAGGATAGCAAAGTGACACAATGGCTGACAGAACGTGCGCATGAAGAAGGGCTTCGTCCAGTTGATGTCATTTTGACGAGCGCCCAAAATCATCAGGCTATCAAGGACTTGATTGAAAAAATTGAAAAATTACGTCGTGGGCGTGATGTTTACGTCGTGGGTGTTACAAACGTTGGTAAATCAACCCTTATCAATGCTATTATCAAAGAAATAACAGGTGAAAAAGATATTATTACGACATCTCGCTTCCCTGGAACAACCCTTGATAAAATCGAAATTCCATTGGACGACGGTAGTTATATTTTTGATACACCAGGGATTATTCACCGTCACCAAATGGCACATTATCTTGGGGATAAAAATTTGAAATACATCAGTCCTAAGAAAGAAATTAAACCGAAAACTTATCAGCTCAACCCTGAACAAACGCTGTTCTTGGCCGGTTTGGGACGTTTTGATTTTATCTCAGGAGACAAGCAAGGTTTTACAGCTTATTTTGACAATAATTTGAAATTGCACCGTACCAAATTAGCTGGTGCTGATGCTTTCTATGACAAACACGTTGGTAGTCTTTTAACACCACCAATAGACAAGGAATTAGCTGATTTTCCAAAATTAGTCCGTCATGAATTTACCATTAAAGCTAAAATGGATGTGGTTTATTCTGGGCTGGGTTGGATTCGCATTAAAGCTTCGCAAGATAGCTCTGTTAAAATTGCTGCTTGGGCGCCCGAAGGGGTGGCAGTATTGCTTCGCAAGGCATTGATTTAAAAGAATAAAAAGAAAGGAAGTTCAGGTCAATTTTGAGTGACTTGAACAGAGGCGGAAAATTTACTGAAAAGCCGACTGAACAAATTAAGATTTTTTGTTGAGTGTGTTTTTAGTGGATTTTTATGCCTGATATGATAATTATGTTAACATCAAAACAACGTGCTTTTTTGAAATCACAAGCACACTCAATGAAACCAATTGTGCAAATTGGGAAAAATGGTCTTAATGACCAAATTAAAACAAGTGTCCGAAATGCTTTGGATGCGCGCGAATTGATTAAGGTAACGCTTCTTCAAAATACCGATGAAGATATTCACGAAGTTGCTGAAATCTTAGAAGATGAAATTGGTTGCGATACTGTTTTGAAAATCGGACGTATCCTTATTCTTTATAAAGAATCGTCTAAAAAACAAAACCGTAAAATCTCACCAAAAGTAAAAGAATTGAATCGATAAAGTCAAGTTTACGAATTGACAATGTCGTTTAAAGAGTTAGTCGTTTAAGAAGTCGCCTGGCTTGGAGGTAGTCAATATGGCATTAGAATTGTTAACTCCATTCACCAAAGTTGAATTGGAGAAGAAAGAAAAAGATAAAAATCGTAAGCAGATTGGAATTCTAGGAGGTAATTTCAATCCTGTTCATAATGCACATCTCGTCGTTGCAGACCAAGTTCGCCAACAATTGTGTTTGGATAAGGTTTTTCTTATGCCCGAATACGAGCCACCACACGTTGATAAGAAAAATACAATCGATGAAAAACATCGCTTGAAAATGCTTGAATTAGCCATTGAAGGTGTTGATGGTTTGGGGATTGAAACCATTGAATTGGAACGTAAAGGCATCAGCTATACTTACGATACAATGAAGCTTTTGATTGAAAAAAATCCTGATGTTGATTACTATTTCATCATTGGCGCAGACATGGTGGATTATTTGCCAAAATGGCATAAAATTGAGGAATTGATTAAAATGGTGCAATTTGTCGGTGTTCAACGTCCTAAATACAAAGCTGGAACGTCTTATCCAGTGATTTGGGTTGATGTGCCGCTGATGGATATTTCATCTAGTATGATTCGTCATCATTTTGAAAATGGTTGCCGTCCGAATTTCCTAATGCCACAGACAGTTATTGACTACATTGAGAAAGAAGGACTTTATCATGACTTATGAGGCTTATACCGCGGGAATTGAACGTGCTGAGCTTTTAGGCAAAGTTGCATCAGTTATGAGTGAAAAACGTTTTAACCATGTCCTTGGCGTGGAAAAAACTGCCATTGAATTGGCAGAGCGTTATGATTATGATACGGAAAAAGCTGGACTGGCTGGACTAATCCACGATTATGCCAAAGAGATTTCAGACCAAGAATTTTTAGATTTGATTGATAAGTATCAGCTTGACCCAGAACTAAAAAAATGGGGCAATAATGTTTGGCATGGCATGGTCGGTATTTATAAGATTCAAGAAGATTTGGGCGTGACGGACAAGGAAATCTTGCGTAGTATTGAGACTCATACCGTTGGTTCAAGTGATATGTCTTTGCTAGATAAGATTGTTTATGTGGCAGACTATATCGAGCCAAATCGCCGTTTTCCCTTGGTGGAAGAAGCGCGCGTGATTGCTAAAGAATCGTTAGATAAGGCGGTTGCCCACGAAACTGTTCATACCGTAGAACATCTAGCGCACCAAGCCTTTCCTATCTTCCCACAAACCATTGAGACTTATAATGCGTATGTTGGGTTTATGAAAGATGACAAATGAAAACAGCTCTGTTAGTGGTTGATATTCAAACAGCCTTGATAGAGGCTAAACCGTATGCTGTTGATAACTGCTTGTCTGTCTGGCAAAAAGCAATCGCCACTTGTCGTGAGAAAAACATTGAGGTGATTTACGTCCGCCACAATGACGACGAACTACTAACAGGAAGTCATGGCTGGGAAATTTACGAAGCTATTGCTCCAGAAGTTGACGAGAAAATCTTTGATAAGCATTATAATAGTGCTTTTAAAGAAACTCATTTACAGACTTATCTGGATAGCCAAGCTATTGAGCGGCTGATTATCATTGGCATGGCAACGAATTATTGCATTGATACGACTGTTAAGGTGGCGTTTGAGTTTGGCTATAATTTGGCAGTTATTAAAAATGGCACGACTACCTTTGCTGAAAGAGAAATTAATACAGCATTATGAAAGCACTTGGAATGGACGTTTTGCCCAAGTGGCTGATTTAGAAGAAATTTTAAAAGAGGATTAAATGGATAAAAAAGAATTACTAGAATTGGTTGTCAAGGCAGCTGATGAAAAACGTGCAGAAGACATGGTTGTCTTAGACCTTTATGGATTGACTAGTGTGACAGATTATTTTGTAGTGGTTAGCGCTATGAACACACGTCAACTGGACGCTATTGCAGAAAATATTCGTGAAAAAGTTAAAGAAGCTGGTGGTGATGCCAGTCATGCTGAAGGTGATAGTCGTACAGGTTGGGTACTTCTTGATCTTAATGATGTTGTTGTCCATATCTTCTCAGAAGACGAACGTGAACACTACAACATTGAAAAACTTTGGCACGAAGCACCAATGGTTGACGTATCAGAATACCTTGCTTAATTTTGTAGCATTATTCTTATAATCTGGGGCACTTGTCTCAGATTATTTCATTCTAAGAATGATAGAAGTTTGATAGGACAAAACAATGAACAAAAACTACGAAAAATTTGCATCGGTTTATGATGCTATCATGGATGACTCCCTTTATGATAACTGGACTGACTTTTCGCTCCGCCATTTTCCAAAAAATAAGAAAAAACTCTTGGAATTAGCCTGTGGAACTGGGATTCAGTCAGTACGTTTTGCCAAAGCTGGCTTTGACGTGACAGGGCTTGATTTGAGTGAGGATATGCTTGAAATCGCAAGAAAACGTGCAAAAGCAGCTAGCGAAGCTATCGAGTTCAAACAAGGTAATATGCTCGATTTGTCGCAAGCAGGAAATTACGATTTGGTGACCTGTTATTCAGATTCTATCTGTTATATGGCTGATGAAGTTGAAGTTGGTGATGTCTTTAAACAAGTTTACGACTGTTTGAATGAGGACGGAGTATTCATCTTTGACGTGCACTCAACTTACCAAACTGATACCGTTTTTCCTGGTTATTCTTACCATGAAAACGCAGAAGAATTTGCCATGGTTTGGGATACCTATGCTGATGAGGCACCACATTCTGTTGTGCATGAATTGACTTTCTTCCTGCAAGACGAGGATGGACGCTTCACACGCTATGACGAAGTTCATGAAGAACGCACTTATGAAGTCCTAACTTACGATATCCTCTTGGAACAAGCAGGCTTCAAATCACTCAAACTCTACGCCGACTTTGAGGACAAAAAGCCACGCAAAAAATCAAACCGCTGGTTCTTTGTCTGTCAGAAGTAGAGGGGAATCCGCTCATTAATTCGCGCACTTTTTTACTAAAAATGAGCGGATTTTTGAGAGAATTAGGGAAAAGTTGATTGAATTAGACTTAAAAAGGAGCACTCCATGACTGTTACTGGTATTATTGCTGAATTTAATCCTTTTCATAATGGGCATAAGTATTTGCTGTCGCAGGCTGAGGGGGTCAAGATTGTTGCTATGTCGGGGAATTTTGTCCAACGTGGTGAGCCTGCGATTGTGGATAAGTGGACACGCGCGGAAATGGCGCTGCGAAATGGCGCTGATTTGGTGGTTGAATTGCCATTTTTGGTGGCTGTTCAGTCAGCGGATTACTTTGCACAAGGTGCGGTGGATATTTTAGAGCGTTTAGGTGTGGATAAGTTGGCATTTGGCACGGAAGAAAATCTGGATTATCAACACTTTTCACAGATTTATGAGGATAATCAACAGAAAATGGTGGATTACTTGCAAAGTTTGCCAGATAATTTGTCTTATCCACAGAAAACGCAGAAAATGTGGGAGACTTTTGCTGGTGTGAACTTTACTGGAAATACCCCGAATCATATTTTAGGGCTTTCTTATGCCAAAGCTTGCGCTGGAAAAGCTATTCAGCTGACTCCAATCATGCGTCAAGGAGCAGGTTATCACTCGCTTGAGACAGAAACACCATTTGCGTCCGCGACAAATTTGCGTGTCCACAGAAAAGACAAAGCTTTTGTGGATAAATTCATGCCAAATGCGGACCTTTTCCTAGGCGCCTCTCAGGTGACTTGGGATGATTATTTCCCTTTGCTCAAATATCAAATCCTGACAACTGCTGATTTGACTGGGATTTTCCAAGTTAATGAAGAACTAGCTAGCCGTATTCGCTCTGCTATTAGGAGCGTAGCGACTGTGGACGAGTTAGTGGATAAAGTTGCCACGAAACGCTACACAAAGGCGCGTGTGCGCCGTATTTTGGCTTATATTTTGGTGGGAGCTGTGGAAAAGCCCTTGCCAGAAGCTGTTCATGTGCTGGGATTTACGCCAAAAGGGCAGGAACACCTCAAAACGGTGAAAAGATCTGTGGATATCGTGGCTCGAATTGGTGCAAAACCGTGGGATGTGGTAACGCAACAAGCCGACCAAGTCTATGCATTAGGAAATCCACATATTCAAGAGCAAAACTGGGGAAAAGTTCCAGTGAGAATAAAGAAGTAAGCGATTATAAGCAGAAAACTTCATTTTTTCTCTTGACCCTAACGTAACGTTATAGCCTATACTTATCATCGAGAGGAGCTAGTACATGAAAACAGTAAAAGAGATGAGTCAGATATCAGGCATTAGCGTGCGAACGTTGCATTATTATGATCAGATTGGTCTTTTAACTCCTTCTTTTATTGGGGAAAATGGCTATCGCTTTTATGATATGGACGCATTTGAACGCTTGCAAGAAATTCTTCTGTTTCGTGAGCTAGAATTTCCTCTTAAAAAAATAAAGGAAATCCTGTCGGACCCAAGCTATGACAAAGAAGAAGCTTTATGCGAGCAGATAAAATGGCTCGAATTGAAAAAAGAGCATTTGGAAAAAGTTATTTGTCATGCCAAGTCCTTGCAGGAAAATGGAGGAAACATGATGACATTTACGGCTTACGACAAGTCAGAGTTGGAAGCTTTTCAAAGAGAAGCTAAAGAACGTTGGGGAACGACGGAAGCTTATCAAGCATTTGAAAAAAATCCACAGACTGATTTTTCGGTCATTACGGAAGAAATGGCAGCGATAATGAGAGACTTTGCAAAGCTAAAAGAGCATTCTCTTTCTGATAGCAAGGTTCAAAAACAAGTTGAAACTTTACAAAGCTATATTAGTGAGCATTTTTACCCATGTGATATGGAGATTTTGTCAGGTCTGGGGCAAGTGTATATTGAGGATAATCGTTTCACAGCTTTTATCGATAAAGCGGCAGGTCAAGGGACAGCTAGTTTTGTCAGTTCTGCCATTGCAGAATATGTTAAAAATAACGGATAATTTATAAGTAGCCCAAGCTTTTAAAAAGCTTGGCTTTTCATTTTCAAACTAAATGTCAGCAGTTTTTGTGAGCTCATGCTAAAATGAAGGTGATTAAAGCTAACGGAGGAAAAAAGATGACAAAATTAGCGATTACTGGTGTGACGGGTCATTTGGGTGGTTTTGTCGCCAAGGAATTATCAGAAGCAGGTGTTGCGGCACGTCACTTGGCGCGTTCGCCAGAACGTGCTCCCAAACTGGCAGGGGCAACTGTGAAAAAATGCAGTTATGAGTATTCTGATGAAGCTATCGCGGCTCTTTCAGGAATTGATGTGCTTTTTATGATTTCAGCCAAGGAGAATCCTGAACGTTTGCAACAACACATAGCTTTTATTGATGCTGCTAAAGCGGCTGGTGTTAAGCATATTGTTTACACTTCGTTTTACAATGCTAGTCCAAGTTCAACCTTTACTTTGGCACGTGACCATGCGGCAACGGAGCAATATATTAAGGAAAAAGGATTGACTTACACTTTTTTGCGTGATAATTTTTATGTTGATTTTTTTGTTGATATGGCACGCCAATACGGTGAAATCAAAGGTCCAGCAGGTAATGGAAAAGTTTCTGCTGTTGTGCGTTCGGATGTTGCCGATGTGGCGGTAGAAATTCTTAAAAATCCTGAAAAGTGGGCAAATCAAACCTTAAATATGACAGGACCAGAAGAATTGACATTATCGGAAATGGCAGAGCAAATCAGTCATTCTCTTGGAAAAACGGTGACGTACGTTGAAGAAACTGTTGAGGAAGCTTACGACTCTCGCAAAATTTGGCAAGCCGAGCAATGGGAATACGATTCTTGGGTGTCAACTTATACCGCAATCGCTAAAGGGGAACAAGCAGGCTTATCAGATGATATTAAGTGTGTGCTAGGAAAAGCACCAATGTCCTTGGCACAATATTTGCGAGATTTGAGCTGATTTTTAATCATTTATGTGCCGTAAAAAGGCTTCTTTTTCCAAAAAATGTTCATTTAGCCAATTGTAAGGAATTTAAACTCCCCATTTTACACAGCCTCGTCAAAGTGCTATAATATTAAGGATTACGAATTTAGCTTTGCTAGTTCAGTAGTTCAATGATTTGGAGATTTACGGTGTCCAAATCAATTAATCATGCTAAAATAAAAATAATCTTTACAAAGGAGACTACCCATGGGACGTAAGTGGGCCAATATTGTTGCCAAAAAAACTGCCAAAGATGGTGCTAACTCTAAAGTTTATGCGAAATTTGGTGTCGAAATCTATGTTGCTGCTAAAGAAGGTGAACCAGATCCAGAATCAAATTCAACTTTGAAATTTGTACTTGAACGTGCAAAACAAGCGCAAGTACCAAAACACGTTATCGATCGCGCAATCGATAAAGCAAAAGGTAATACAGACGAAACTTTCGTTGAAGGTCGTTACGAAGGATTTGGACCAAATGGTTCAATGATTATCGTGGATACTTTGACAAGTAATGTGAACCGTACTGCTGCTAACTTACGTACTGCATTTGGTAAAAACGGTGGTAATATGGGAGCATCTGGTTCTGTATCTTACATGTTCGATAAAAAAGGTGTTATTGTCTTTGATGGTGATGACGTAGATAGCGTTTTTGAACAATTGCTAGAAGCTGATGTTGATGTTGAAGACGTTGAAGCAGAAGATGGTGTTGTTACCGTTTATACAGCCCCAACTGACCTTCACAAAGGTATCGAAGCTTTGCGTGCTAACGGTATTGAAGAATTCAAAGTAACTGAACTTGAAATGATTCCTCAATCAGAAGTGACACTTGAAGGTGAAGACCTTGAAGTCTTTGAAAAACTTGTTGATGTTCTTGAAGATGACGAAGATGTTCAAAAAGTTTACCATAACGTATCAGATTTCTAATATCAGATATCGTTGATAAAATGATGGGATATTCAGCCTTTTTGAGCTGAGTATCCTTTTTATTTTTGGTGATAAGCTAAGGCTATCTTGGTGATAAAAAAAATCTATTGGCAATTAGTGCGAATTTAGGATAGAATAAATTTATCACAGTAAAGCAACCTTAAAACTAACGAAAGTGAGGACATCAAATGAAACAAGTCATTGTTGGGATTACAGGAAATATCAAAGAAATGCCAGCTATGTCAGGAATGTATTTTGATGCGGTTTCTCGTCATTTATCAGATGGTGTTAAGGTAGCTGGAGGGGTTCCAATCATCATTCCTGTGGGAACACCAGACCTTGCTAAAACCTATATCAGTATGATTGATAAATTAGTTTTATCAGGTGGACAAAATGTTACGCCAGAATTTTACGGTGAAGAAAAAGAAGTTGATAGTGACGATTACAGCTTAGAACGTGATGAATTTGAATTTGCTTTGGTGAAAGAAGCCATTCGTCAAAATAAACCGATTTTTGCAGTCTGCCGTGGTATGCAATTGCTTAATGTTGCTTTGGGTGGCACACTTAATCAAAAGGTTGATAATCATTGGCAAGATGATATTTCGGGTACATCTCATAAAGTGGAAATTTTGCCGAATAGTCGCGTTAGCCATTTGGTGAAGTCAGGTTCATGGATTAATTCGTTTCATCATCAAAGTGTCAAAGATTTGGCACCTAATTTGATTGCGACAGCGCGTGATGTTCGTGACGGGACAATCGAAGCTTATGAAAGTAAACATGGTGCTCCAATTTTGGGAATTCAATGGCACCCAGAACTTCTTCTAGAAAAAAGTGAAAGTCGTTTGCTGTTCAATTATTTGGTAAAAACATTATAATATAGATAAAGCTGATGTCAGTCAGTTTTTTTGGTATCCAGATATTTAGGAGAACTGAAAATGGGAAAAGTTTTATTGGAATTGGCAGTTTTATTGATTTTTGATAAAATCTCAGTTGAAACGATTATTAAACAAAAGAATCTGGATTTGACGAGTATTGAGCTGAATACAGATGATAATCCGGATAACTACATCATCTTTTCAAGTGATAGCCAATATCTACAAACAGCTTTTAATAAAGTTGTTTGTAGATGTTGTATAACAATGGGACTCTGGAAAAATTGAGTCAAAAATATTTAGGTGGTAGCTATTTACCAGAAGCATCAGCATTAGAGGTGAACAAATGACAGCAGAACTTTATGAAAAATTAACCAAAATTCGTCGTGATATTCATCAACATCCAGAAGTGTCTGAACGTGAATTTAATACGACAGAATTTCTGAAAAATCATCTTTCCAATCTTGGAATTCGCATTGTTGAAACAGGTTTAAAAACAGGATTTATTGCCGAAATTGGCCAAGGTGAGCCAATTATTGCGCTTCGAGCTGATATTGATGCTCTGCCGATTCGAGAAGCCAATACGTTTGATTACGCAAGTAAAAACGGTGCAATGCATGCGTGTGGACACGATTTTCACCAAACAAGTTTACTGGGAGCAGCTGAATTATTAAAGGCAAAAGAAGCTGAGCTTAAGGGAACCATCCGCTTGATTTTCCAGCCAGCTGAGGAAGTGGGGACCGGTGCTGATGCGGTGATTGAAGCAGGTGGTATTGAAGGAGTGTCTGCAATTATAGGCTACCATAATAACCCTCATCTTAAACCGGGGCAAATTGGCTTGCGTTCTAAAGCAATTATGGCTGCGGTTGAAAAATTTAAGGTTACGGTAACTGGTGTTAGCGGTCATGCTGCGCGTCCAGATTTTGGCATTGATACAATTTTGACCATTACGACCATTGTAAATAATTTGCAGGCGATTATCAGTCGAACGGTTTCGCCATTTGATGCGGCAGTGTTATCGGTGACACATATTGATGCTGGGACGACATGGAATGTTTTGCCGGATTCAGGCTATTTTGAAGGAACGATTCGATCATTTACGCCAGAAAATCGTCAGCATTTGCGTGAGCGATTTACCAAAATTGTGAAAAATACAGCCGAGCAATTTGGCGCACAAGTCACTATCGAGTGGGGAAAAACACCAACGGTGACTTATAACGACGAGACGTTGACCCCGCTTATTTTTGAGCATTCAAAACAGTTTGCGGAAGTTTTAGAAGTTGCTCCATTAACAGGAGGAGAAGACTTTGCGACCTACCAAGAACATATTCCAGGCGTTTTTGCCTTGATTGGCAGCAACGGTGATGACAATGCAGCAGATTTACATCATGATACCTTTACTGTAAAAGATGAAGCCCTACCAACAGCTGTTAATTATTATGTACAAAATGCTCTGTATCTACTAGACTATTACCGTTCTAAAAAGGATTAGCCGTGTGTGATAAGTTTTATTTATCACTGTGATAGATTTTAAGTATTTGTTAAGTGAGCTTGGTGATGTTAAGATGTAAGCATACCTTTGAAAGGGAGTTTCAAAAATAGGAGACAATTATGACATTAATGAAAAAAATCCTTGGTGTAACAGGTGTTGCACTAGCCTCTATAACCTTTTTAGCAGCTTGTTCATCAAGCTCATCTTCATCATCTAGTTCTTCAGGAAAGGAAGAAGTTGTCTTTGCAACAGTTGGAACAACGGCTCCATTTTCATATGAAGAAGACGGTGAATTGACAGGTTATGATATTGAAGTCGCAAAAGCAGTCTTTAAAGATTCAGATAAATACGAAGTAACATTCAAAAAAACAGAGTGGTCTTCAATCTTTACTGGACTTGATTCAGGAAAATATCAAATGGGTGGTAATAACATCAGCTATACTGAAGAACGCTCAGCAAAATACCTTTTCTCATATCCTATCGGTTCAACACCGTCAGTACTTGTCGTGCCAAATGACAGTGATATAACATCTTACGATGATATCGGTGGTCATTCAACACAAGTTGTTCAAGGAACGACAACCGCTGCTCAATTGGAAGAATATAATGAAGAAAATGCAGATAATACTGTTGACATCAATTATACAAATGAAAACATCACTCAAATCTTGACAAATTTAAATGATGGCAAATATGATTTCAAGATTTTTGATGCCCCAACTGTTAATTCTGTCATTAAGAATCAAAGTTTGGATAATTTGAAAACCATTGATTTGGAATCAGAAGAGCAACCATACATCTATTTCATCTTTGGACAAGACCAAGAAGATTTACAAGAATTTGTTAATAAACGTTTGAAAGAATTGCAAGAAGACGGTACATTGACAGAACTTGCTGCAAAATACCTTGGTGGAGATTACATACCTTCTGCCAATGATTTGAAAGTTCCAACATCAGATTAAAAAGTGTTGGTTATAGTTTTAAACTATAAGAAAACCTTGTTAATAACAATTTGAAACCTAGAATCAAATAGGATAAAATAAAAACACTTATTAAAACGAAAGAGGACATATCTATGAAATTGAAAAAATTATTTGGATTAGCTAGTGTAGCTTTGGCGTCAACTGTTTTGTTGGCAGCGTGTGGAGGTTCTTCAGATTCATCATCTTCTGATGATAAAACACTTAAAGTTGGTGTCATGACTTTAGATGATGCAACAGAACCACTTTGGGATAAAGTTGAAGAATTGGCAGAAGAAAAAGGTGTTAAGATTGAACTTGTTGAATTTACAGACTATAATCAACCAAACGAAGCCCTTCAAAATGGCGAAATTGATGTCAATGCTTTTCAACACAAATATTTCTTGAGCAACTGGAATTCTGAAAATGATGGAACTTTGGTAGAAGTTGCTGATACGCTTCTTAGCCCAATTCGTCTCTTCTCAGGAACTGACAGCGACGGCGATGCAAAATACACTGACGTTAGTGATATTCCAGATAAAGGGACTATTTCAATTCCTAATGATGCTTCAAATGAAAGCCGTGCCCTCTACCTTCTTCAATCTGCAGGTTTGATTGAATTAGACGTTTCTGGTGATGAATTGGCTACAATTAAAAACATTTCATCAAATCCGAAAAACTTAGATATTAAAGAAGTTGATGCTGCTCAAACTGCTTCTACATTGACATCAGTTGACGCTGCAGTTATTAACAACTCTTATGCACAATCTGCTGATGTTGACTATGACACAACACTCTACAAAGAAGCTGTTGATGAAAACTCAAATCAATGGATTAACGTTATTGCAGCCCAAAAAGGTTGGAAAAAATCAGACAAAGCTGATGCTATCAAGACTTTAGTTTCTGTTTACCAAACAAACGAAGTCGGAAAAATCATCGAAGAAGCTTCAGATGGTGCTGATATTCCTGCATGGGATGGCGCAACACCATCTTCATCATCTTCTGATGACGATTAATATAGCCTATTGAAAATGAAAAATTAGAGGCTGGGATAACTTCCCAGTCTCTAAAGCATTATTTCATATTTTATGGAGAGTTAATAACTTCTAAATTGCTTCTTTGTCGGGAGTGGATTTTAAAATAATTAGCAATATGGTAGAATAGTAACTTGGAGAGTTTTCAAAACTGTGCTACCGATGTGTTTTGAATTTTGAGAGGTAGAAAATGGTAGTAAGTGATAGTAATCAGTTGCAGAAGTTTGGAAATGATGACATTGCTCAATATTATTTTGAGATTTTACGTCAGTTAATTGCTAAAAAATCGATTTTTGCACAGCAAATTGGGTTAGCAGAAGTAGCAAATTATCTAGGCGATATTTTCACTGAAGCTGGTGCTGAGGTGACGATTGACGATACTTGTACGGCTCCGTTTGTTTTAGCACGTTTTAAGAGCAATAGACCTGATGCTCAGACGATTATTTTTTACAACCATTATGATACTGTGCCAGCTGATGATGACCAGCCTTGGTCGTCAAATCCGTTTGAATTAACCGTCCGTGATGGCTACATGTATGGACGTGGTGTTGATGACGATAAAGGGCATATCACAGCACGCTTGACAGCCGTTCAGAAGTATCGCCGTGAGTTTGGAGATTTTCCAGTTAACATTATATTTATTATGGAAGGTTCGGAAGAATCAGCTTCTGTGGGTCTTGAAACCTATCTTGAAAAATACGCTGATGAGCTCCGTGGCGCGGATTTATTGGTGTGGGAGCAAGGTATTTCAAATGCCAAAGGTCAGATTGAAATTTCTGGTGGAACAAAAGGTATTGTCACCTTTGATATGATTGTTGATTCTGCTAAGGTTGATATTCATTCGAAATTTGGTGCGGTCATTGAGTCAGCATCATGGTATTTGATTAATGCAATTGCTAGCCTTCGTGATGAAACTGGTCGCATTTTGGTTGACGGGATTTATGACCAAGTCATTGAGCCAAGTGAGCGTGAGTTGTCACTTATACTAGAACATGCCAATCTTGATGCTGATAACCTAAAAACACTATATGGTTTGAATTTGCCGATGTTGACAAGGGATAAGGAAAAGTTAGTTCGAACGCTTTTCTTTGAACCAGCTATCACGATTGAAGGAATTTCAACAGGATATCAAGGGCAAGGTGTCAAAACAATTCTACCAGCTAAAGCTCAGGCTAAAATGGAAGTTCGTTTGGTTCCTGGGCTTGTGCCAAGAGATGTTCTTCAGAAGATTGAACAACATTTGCAACAATATGGCTTTGAGCAGGTGGAGTTGGTTTACACATTGGGTGAAAAGGCTTATCGTAGTGACATGTCTGCCCCAGCTATTCTCAATGTGATTGAGATTGCAAAGGTATTTTCACCAAATGGTGTTTCAGTTTTACCTACGACTGCTGGTACTGGACCAATGCACCAATTCTTTGAAGCATTAGAAGTTCCGATTGCTTCTTTTGGTATTGGCAATCCAGATAGCCGTGACCATGCTGGAGATGAAAATGTTAATTTGGCGGATTATTACACCCACATTGAAATGATTGAGGAGTTGATTAAGAGTTATGACAAAACCGATTATTAATTTAGAACATATTGACATTACGTTTTATCAGAAAAAACGTGAGATAGAAGCAGTAAAAGACGTTTCTATTACGATTGATAAAGGTACAATTTATGGAATTGTTGGTTATTCTGGAGCAGGGAAATCAACCTTAGTCCGTACGATTAACCTATTGCAGGCACCAACTTCTGGGAAAATTACGATTGGTGATGATGTGACATTTGACAATGGTAAGGTGCAGTTAAAAGGCGCAGCTTTACGTCAAAAACGTCAAAAAATTGGAATGATTTTCCAACATTTTAATTTAATGGCACAAAAAACAGCGCGCCAAAATGTGGCTTTTGCGCTTCGTCATTCAAAATTATCAAAAGAGGAAAAAGATAAGAAAGTTGCTGATTTGCTTGAATTAGTAGACTTGTCAGATCGTGCTGAAAATTATCCTGCTCAATTATCAGGTGGGCAAAAACAGCGCGTTGCGATTGCGCGTGCTCTTGCAAATGACCCAGAAATCTTGATTTCTGATGAATCAACATCTGCCCTTGACCCTAAAACGACAAAACAAATTTTAGCTTTACTGAAAGATTTGAATCAAAAGCTTGGTTTGACTGTGGTTATGATTACGCACGAAATGCAAATTGTTAAAGATATCTGTCACCGTGTTGCTGTTATGCAAAATGGGCACTTGATTGAAGAAGGTTCTGTATTGGACATTTTCTCAAATCCAAAAGAACCATTGACGCAAGAATTTATCAAAACAGCTACTGGTATTGATGAAGCTTTGGTTAAAATTGAAAAGCAAGCTCTTGTGCAACATTTGCCAAAAGACGATTTGCTTGTTCAATTGAAATACGCAGGAACATCAACAGACGAGCCTATTTTAAATCAGATTTACAAACAATTTGAAGTAACAGCGAATATCCTTTATGGAAATATTGAAATTCTAGACGATACACCAGTTGGTGAAATGATTGTTGTACTATCTGGTGAAGCCGATGCGCTTGCTGCTGCCCAAACAGCTATTCTTGAAGCTGGAATTGAATTAACTGTATTGAAACGAGGTGCCTAAATGATTGAATGGATTGAGACAAATTTACCAAATGTTTACCGCATTGGTTGGGAAGGAACGAATTCTTGGTCAGATGCCTTTTCAGCAACGCTTTATATGACTGGCTGGTCATTTGTGATTGGTGGCATTTTAGGACTTTTAATGGGATTATTTTTAGTTCTAACTGGACCAAATGGTGTGCTTAGCAATCGTATTGGGTTTAAAATTTTAGATATTTTCACGTCAATTGTTCGTGCCATTCCTTTCATCATTTTGTTGGCTATTTTGAAAGGTTTCACCTATGCTATCGTTGGAACCAACCTAGGTCGAACAGCGGCGCTAATTCCGCTATCAGCAGCGACATTTGCCTTCTATGCTCGTCAGGTTCAAGTTGTCTTTTCAGAAATGGATAGAGGTGTTATTGAAGCCGCACAAGCTTCAGGAGCTACCCTTTGGGATATTATTAAAATTTACCTTAGCGAAGGTTTGCCAGAACTTATCCGTGTCTCAACAGTAACGCTCATCTCACTTATCGGTGAAACAGCTATGGCGGGTGCGATTGGAGCAGGTGGTCTTGGTTATATTGCCATTTACTACGGTTATAACCGCTCAGCAACAGATGTCACTATCGTTGCAACAATCTGTATCCTTATCCTAGTCTTTATTATCCAATTTATCGGAGACTTCCTCACTAAAAAACTAAGTCATAAATAGAAAAAAGCACTTCTGTGAAAACAGAAGTGCTTAATGATTGTTTTGTGCTATTTTATTGTCCATGTCTGTAATGAGACTAGCAAGAGTGATATTCTCGAGAGAAGCTTTAAAATTTTCTTGAACCTCATCAATACGTGGTTGTAAAACGGAGTTCACCACGCGACCAACTGGGCAATTGGGGTTGGTATCATCATTAGCTTTAAAAATAGGCTTGTTTTTATCTTCGACTGCTTGAAAAATATCCCAAAAAGTGAGTTCTTGAGGTGCTTTTGTCAAATGCGCTCCGCCAACACCAGCTTCTACCTTTACGAGTTCAGCTTTTTGTAATTTCCCCAATAAATTTCGGACAATCACAGGATTGGTCTGGATACTGTTAGCGAGAAAGGTAGATGTCACTTTTTCTTTATTTTCAAAATGATAAATAGCTAATAGGATATGGACAGAAGTCGCTAATCGTGCAGAGTAAGGCATTTTTTCTCCTTGTACTAATCTAATTTGTTAAGAGTATTATAGCATATTTTTGTTGTAATTAAAAAACTTACAACTTTTTAGTTGTAACTATTGACATTACATCTGAAGAAGAATATACTATAGATATAGTTGTAATTGAATATATTACAACGAAAATTATTTATATTTTGGAGGAATCATTATGAAAATTGCAGTAGTTGCCGCAAATGGTAAAGCAGGTCAATTAATCGTTGAAGAAGCGCTTAATCGCGGACATGATGTCACAGCAGTTGTTCGTAGTTCTAATAAATCAAAAGCTCAGAAAGTTATTGAAAAAGACTTATTTGACTTAACAAAAGAAGATCTGGCTGGCTTTGATGTGGTTGTGGATGCTTTTGGGGCTTGGACAGAAGACCAACTTCATCTTCACAGCGATTCACAAAAGCATTTAGCAGATTTGTTGTCAGGAACAGATACACGCTTGATGATTGTTGGTGGTGCAGGAAGTCTTTATGTCAATCCTGAACATACCGTGCAATTGGTTGACACACCAGAATTTCCTGCTGTTTTCAAACCATTGGCTAATGCGCAACGTCAATCATTGGCAGAAATTCGTGAACGCAATGATGTCAAATGGACATTTGTTAGCCCAGCAGCAGATTTTCAAGCTGACGGTAACCGTATAGGGCAATATATTCTTGCTGGTGAAGAATTAACTACAAACGATAAGGGTGAAAGTATTATCAGCTATGCAGACTATGCTATTGGCTTTGTTGATGAAATTGAAAATAGCAAACACATCCAAGAACGCATTAGTTTGCTTGGAAAATAAGATAACAAAACACACCAAACTCATTTGAGTTTAGTGTGTTTTGTTAGTAATCATATTATCTATGCTTTTTTGACTTTTGTGATAAATATGCTAAGAATGAAGCCGACGAGGGCAAAGCTAATCCACCCCATTGAGAATTGTCCGAATGGAACAATTGTTGTGAAGAATTCAACGAAGCTCGTTGGAAGTGTGAATAAGCCAGTCATTGTAGATAATGTTGAAAAGGCATCATATAGTGCTGGAATAACAGTGAAACCAATGGTTAAGCGATAAACAATTGGACTATTATTGAAGAATTTATCAAGGAGTACCAAAAGAACAATCACGACTGTAAGTGGGTAGAGAAGGTAAAGAACTGGCAATGACCATTTAATCAACTCAGAAAGACCACCAAAGTAGAAGAATAAAGCAATCAAGGTAAAGATACTTGCCCAAGCAACGTGAGACAATTTTGGTTGTAGTTTGTGGAAATATTCTGCGCAGGCTGTGATTAGCCCTGTTGCTGTCGTTAAGCAAGCAAGGAAAATTGCGGCCGCAAGAACTGCTCGTCCAGTGTTTCCAAGATAGAAATAAGCTGCTTGTCCTAAAACGTTTCCACCATCAATAGCAGCGCCATTAAATGTAAATTGTCCGTTAGTAAGTGTAAATAAGCTTTGTGATGTTGCACCGATACGAGACACAAAAATGTAAATAAGCGCAAGCAATATGGTTGCAATGATACCAGATTTGAAGGTCAAAAGAGCGACTTCTGACTGATTTTTGGCACCGTGTTGTTTACTAGCATTGATAACGATAATGGCAAAAGCAAGGGAGGCAAGGGCGTCCATTGTACCATATCCTTGAATGAGCCCCGCAACAAAAGGGACGTCTTTAAAGGCATTACTAATATCGTTAGCGGCGTTATAAGCAGTACCAATGTCACCAGCTGGTTTGACAAAGGAAGCAATCACCAAGATTGCAAGAATGATAAGAAGCGCAGGTGTCAAATATTTCCCAATACGATCAGCAATCTTGCTTGGTTTAATGGCTAAAATGTACGAAAGACCAAAAAAGAGCAAACCGTAAGCAATTTTTACACCAATGCTATCACCTAAAATTGGTTGAATCCCAATCGAGAATGAAGTAGCACCTGTCCTTGGAATCGCAAAGAAAGGTCCAATTGACAAATAGAGGGCAATCGAAAATAACAAGGCATAGTGGCGTGAAACAGGGCGTGCAAAATCCTCGACGTCGCTAGCACCAGAATAAGCAACAGCAACGACTCCAAGCAATGGCAAAGTGACGCCTGTCAAGCAGAAACCAAGAATAGCCAAGGTTAAGTTACTTCCAGAATAAATGCCTAAAAAGGCAGGGTAAATAAGGTTACCCGCTCCAAAAAATAGAGCAAATAACATGAAACCGATAATGACATAAATATTTTTAAATGGTTTCATATGTCCTCCTAATAATGAAAAATGCTTACAATTACTTTTTAATTGAGTAAAATTGTATGACAAATATTATAGCGAACCGACAAGCTGTCGTCAATAGAAGAAAAGTTCAAAAATGATAAACAAATGCTCATAAAAAGCTGGCAATCCGTGTCCTAAAGCCGCAAAATACGGTAAATAATGACAAAAGAGGTATCATCAAAAAATTTAAATTGTGAAAATATTTGGGAAATAGTGTATTTAAGTGCTGTTATTTAACAAATCTTGTGAGAAGGATGTTTGACGAAGTAGCGGTTTTGTATTATTATAAAAAAGTTATTACTATATGAGGAGTTACTATGAGACATTTTATTGGGGTTTGGAATAGAACTAGCCTAATCAAACGTATCATTATGGGAGTGATCCTTGGTTTAATTCTGGGAGTATCCTTTCCAAAATTATCAGGAATCGGCATTTTGGGAGATTTATTTGTAGGTGGTCTTAAAGCTGTGGCACCATTACTGGTTTTTGTTTTGGTTGCCAATGCTTTATCACAACATGAAGCAGGACAAAAGACTAATATGTCAACAGTTGTCGGCCTTTACCTTATTGGAACATTGGCTGCAGCGCTAGTAGCAATATTAGTTAACTACATTTTCCCGTTAAAATTGACATTAGCCAATGTAGCAGAATCGGATTTATCAGCACCAGAAGGGGTAGCAGAAGTTTTCAAAGACCTCTTACTCAAAGTTGTGGATAACCCTGTCAATGCTATTGCATCTGCTAACTATATTGGAGTGCTGGCCTGGGCAGTTGTCTTTGGGCTTGCGATGCGCAATGCCAGCCAACAAACTAAAGACTTACTACAAACTATGGCAGAAGTAACGTCGCAGGTTGTGCGTTGGATTATTAATTTAGCGCCATTTGGTATTTTAGGTTTGGTCTTTAACACTATTTCTGATAATGGAATCGGAATTTTAGCTAATTATGGTTTCTTGATTGTAACTCTAGTTGGAACAATGTTTTTTGTGGCTCTGGTGGTTAATCCATTAATTGCGTTTGTGATGATCCGTCAAAATCCCTACCCACTTGTTTTTCGTTGTTTGAAAGAATCTGGTTTGACAGCTTTCTTTACGCGTAGTTCAGCGGCAAATATCCCTGTCAATATGAAACTCTGTGAAGATTTAGGCTTGAATAAAGATACTTATTCAGTATCTATTCCTCTTGGAGCAACAATCAATATGGCTGGTGCAGCGATTACGATTAACGTCTTAACACTCGCTGCGGTTAATACCCTCGGAATTAGTGTTGATTTTCCAACAGCTTTCTTATTGAGTGTGATTTCAGCAGTATCTGCTTGTGGTGCTTCTGGTGTGGCAGGTGGTTCTCTCCTATTGATTCCAGTTGCGTGTAGTTTATTTGGTATTTCAAACGATATTGCTATGCAAGTTGTTGGTGTTGGGTTTATTGTTGGTGTTGTTCAAGATTCTTGTGAAACAGCGCTTAACTCATCAACGGACGTTCTTTTTACAGCAGTAGCTGAAAAATCCGTCTGGGGTAAAAACAAAAAAGCAAAACATAACTAATCACCGTAGTTGGGCAAATTGCTCAGCTATTTTTTATATTAAAACCCTTGCTATAACCTGTATTTATAACTAGTTCAAGAAATAAGCTTCTTTAAATTGAACCTTATTTATGATAAAATAAAACAACATCAAAAAGGAGGAAATATCATTTTGAGCAATCATTTACTTGTTTTACAATCGGATTTTGGTTTGGTTGACGGGGCAGTTGCTGCCATGGTTGGAGTTGCCTTGCAGGAAGAGCCAACTTTAAAAATTCATAATTTAACTCATGATATTACTCCTTATAATATCTTTGAGGCCTCTTATCGCCTTTTTCAAACGGTGGAATATTGGCCAGAAGGAACCACTTTTGTTTCAGTGGTTGATCCAGGAGTTGGTTCAAAGCGAAAAAGTGTTGTTGCTTTAACAGAGAACAACCAGTTTATCGTGACACCTGATAATGGCACTTTAACCTATATCAAAACACATGTTGGTATCAAGGCAGTCCGAGAAATTTCAGAGGTTAAAAATAGACGCAAGAATACAGAGTATTCTTATACATTCCACGGACGTGATGTTTATGCTTATACAGGAGCAAAACTAGCTAGCGGTCATATTTCATTTGAAGAAGTGGGACCAGAATTACCTGTTGAAGCTGTTTTGGAATTGCCTGTCGTTGAGACAGAAATTCTGGAGAATGCTGTGCGTGGGGCAGTCGATATTTTAGATGTTCGTTTTGGGTCATTGTGGACATCAATTAAACGTGAAGAGTTTTATACGTTATCGCCTGAATTTGGTGACCGTTTTGAAGTGACCATTTTTAATAACGATATGTTGGTTTACCAAAATCAAGTGACTTACGGAAAATCATTTGCAGATGTGCGAATTGGTCAGCCGATTATCTATATTAACTCACTTTATCGTGTTGGACTTGCTATCAACCAAGGGTCATTTGCCAAGGCTTATAATGTTGGGGTCGGATCTAATTGGCGCATTGAGATTAAAAAATTAGGAGTATCATTATGAAAAATAATTCGATAAAAACCGTTGTTGCGACAGGAATTGGCGCAGCCTTGTTCATTATCGTTGGAACTTTGATTAACATTCCAACACCTATCCCAAATACCAATATTCAATTACAATATGCCGTAATTGCTCTTTTTGCTGTGATTTATGGTCCGACGGTTGGTTTCTTTTCTGGTTTTATTGGACATGCCCTGAAAGATGCCCTTCAATATGGTTCACCTTGGTGGACATGGGTGCTTGTTAGTGGCTTGATTGGTTTGGCTATTGGCTTATTAGCTAAGAAAATCAATATTGAAAAAAGTCCTTTGACAGTAAAAGATTATGTTTGGTTTAATGCTGTACAGATTATTGCTAATGTTGTTGGTTGGGCTTTGATTGCCCCTTATGGTGATATTTTGATTTACAGCGAACCAGCAAGCAAAGTTTTTGCTCAAGGTATTTTATCAGCAGCTATCAACAGTTTGACAATCGCTATTGGTGGTTCCCTCTTGCTTGCAGTATATTCTAAAACACGCACGCAATCAGGTAGCCTAACCAAAGATTAATACATAAGTAGAAGCAGGGGTTCCCTGCTCCTAATCATTTTTTAGGAGAATAGTCATGAAGCCCTTTATTCAATTTAAGGATTTCACTTTTAAATATGATATTCAAGCAGAACCAACGTTAGAATCTCTTAATTTAACGATTGAAAAAGGACAAAAGGTACTCATCATAGGTCCATCAGGTTCTGGAAAATCAACAATTGGTCACTGTCTTAATGGGATTATCCCTAATATTTACCATGGGGAGAAATCTGGGCAGTTTACTATTGATGGTAAAGAAGCATTTGGCTTGTCTATTTACGACAAGTCTCATTTGGTTTCTACGGTTTTACAAGACCCAGATGGTCAATTCATTGGATTAACTGTGGCAGAGGACTTGGCTTTTGCGCTTGAAAATGACTGTGTTTCTTTGGAAGAAATGCAAGAAAAAGTTGCTCATTGGGCAAAAAGGCTTGATTTAACAGAGTTTTTAGACAATCGTCCGCAAGATTTGTCAGGTGGACAAAAACAACGTGTTAGTTTAGCGGGGGTTCTGATTGATGAGAGTCCGATTTTACTTTTTGACGAGCCCCTTGCCAATCTAGACCCAAAATCAGGTCAAGAAATGATTGATTTGATTGACCATATTCATCATGAAGAAAAGGCGACGACGATTATCATTGAACATCGTTTGGAAGATGTGCTCTATCGTCATGTGGATAAAGTCGTTTTGGTGAATGATGGTCAGATTTTATTTGATGGTCATCCAGATGAGCTATTACGGACAGAGCTTTTGATTCAAAATGGCATTCGTGAGCCACTTTACGTAACGGCTTTAAAAGATTTGGGTGTTGATGTGACATCAATGGAACATCTGTCAGATCTAAGTCAAGTTGATTTGACAAATATTACTGTAATGGCGCCTAGTTCAATTCAAGAAGAAGTACCGCAGGATAAGCTTTTAACGGTTGAGCAGCTACATTTTGCTTATCAAGAGAATCGTTCTATTTTGAAAAATATCAATTTTGAGATTAATCAAGGTGAACGGATTGCCATTGTGGGAAAAAATGGTGCTGGCAAGTCAACTTTGGCAAAAGCTATCTGCCAATTTATCACGCCAGAAGGTGATATTCGTTATAGAGGACAATCGATTATGATGGAGTCTATCAAAGAGCGTGCCGAAAAAATCGGTTATGTTCTTCAAAATCCAAATCAGATGATTAGTCAGACGATGATTTTTGATGAGGTGGCGCTTGGACTTCGTTTGCGTGGAGTAGCTGAGCAAGACGTTGAAAAACGCGTGTTGGAAACGTTAAAAGTTTGTGGTTTATATGAATTCCGAAAATGGCCTATTTCTGCGCTGTCTTTTGGTCAGAAAAAACGAGTGACAATTGCTTCGGTTCTGGTAATGAATCCTGAAATCATTCTTTTAGATGAACCGACAGCAGGTCAAGATAAGCGAAATTATACTGAAATCATGAATTTCCTTAATCAGCTCAATAAAGCAGGGCATACCATTATCATGATAACCCATGATATGCAGTTGATGTTGGAGTATTCTGACCGCAGTATTGTAGTGAGCAATGGTGAAATCATTGCGGATTGTTCGCCAGTGGCATTATTCAATCAAAATACTATCCTAGAAAAAGCTAACTTGAAAAAGACTAGCTTGTTTGAATTAGCAGAAAAATTAGCAGTTGACCCAATTGCCTTGACGCATTATTACATTGAAAAAGAGGGAGGTATTCATGGCTAGTCATCTTATTGGTTATCAGAGTGGTCGTGGTTTCCTTTATCAATTGTCAGGTGCCAGCAAATTAATTTTCTTTGTTTTGGTATCGGTTGCTTGTATGACAACCTATGATACGCGTTTGATAGCAGCAATTGGTATTGCTTCCCTTGTTTTGTTTAAAATAGCAGGCATTCGTTGGCAGCAAGTTTCTTTTGTCGTCAAATTTATTGGCTTTTTTGCTTTTTTAAATGTGGTCATGGTGTATTTGTTTGCGCCGAATTATGGCGAAACAATTTATGGAACTAAGACCATTTTGCTACAAGGCTATGGGCGATTTTATCTTACCAGTCAAGAATTATTTTATCTGTTTAACCTTGCTTTGAAATATTTTTGCACGGTTCCGTTGGCTGTCTTATTTCTTATGACAACGCAGCCAAGTCAATTTGCTTCAAGTCTGAATCAAATCGGTGTGTCTTACAAGGTCGCCTATGCAGTTAGTCTGACCCTACGCTATATTCCTAACGTGCAAGAAGAATTTTACATGATTCGAATGTCACAAGAAGCGCGTGGACTGGAACTATCACAAAAAGAAAAACTAATGAAACGTATCAAAGGAAACCTCCAAATTGTCATTCCCTTGATTTTCAGCTCACTTGAGCGAATTGATACGGTGTCAACAGCCATGGAGCTACGTCGTTTTGGAAAAAATAAAAAGCGTACTTGGTACACTTATCAAAAATTCACAACAGCGGATTTGTTGACTATTGTGGTTGCTATTTTACTAGTCATTATTAGTTTGTGGCTTTTCCATCTTAACCAAGGACGTTTTTACAATCCTTGGCATTAAAAAAACGTATAACCCAGAACAATTAGCTGTTCAACGGTTTATACGTTTTTTTCTTATTTCAAATAACCAAGATAATCAAATTTTTCAAACGTATTGTCATTTGCAATGGCAACGACTTCAGTATTGGCTTCAAAAGCTTGGTTGGGATTGATAGGGGTATCAAGACTTGACGTTGATTTTTTACGAGTACCGATTAAATTAAGATCGTATTTGTGTCGAAGGTCCAGCTGAACTAGACTTTTTCCAACCCAAGAATCAGGAATAGAAAATTCAATCATAGCAATATTATCCTCGATGTGAATAATATTTTTAATATGGTGTCGAAGCATATTTGAAGCAACTCTTTTTCCAGAGTCGCGTTCTGGTGTGATAACTTTAGTCGCCCCAATGCCGTAAAGCACTTCTTCATAAGTTGCATTTTTGGCTTTGGCCAGAATAGTTTTTACCCCTAATTTTTTACAGTGCATAATGGCAAGAACTGAAGATTCCAGGGTGTTTCCAGTTGCAATTACGACAACATCACATTGCGCAATGCCGACGGCTTTTAAAAATTCAATATCTGTCATATCACCAACAGCTGCCTTAGTTGCCATATCAGCCACATTTTGAACGAGATTTTCATATCTATCTAAAGCAATGACCTCTTGCTCGAATTTATTTAATTCTTCAACAACAGTACGTCCAAAAATTCCTAATCCAAGAACTCCAAAAATCTTTTTTGTCATAATAATTTCCTCTAACCAACATTAATATTTGTTTGTGCGTAGCGAATATCTTTTTCCTTCTTTTGCAAAAGACTAAGTAGTACAGTAATCGGTCCAACACGTCCGATAAACATAAGTGTCATGATGACAAATCGCCCTGCTTGCGATAATTTAGGCGTTAAATCCATGGAAACTCCGACCGTAGCAATCGCAGAAATGGCTTCAAACAGCAGAGCTAATGGGTCATGAAGTGGTTCGAATTCCAAAAGTAACAGATAGCCGATAGTTAAAATAGTAAAGAAAAAGATTAACACGGTAAGTGTTTGTTTTATAGCTTTATTGGCAATAACACGGTGGCGGAAAGTGACCTCATTTTGCCCTGCAAGTTCGGATTTGAAAAGCAAGAAGGCAATTGCAACTGTTGTCACTTTAACACCGCCAGCCGTACCACCAGGAGCACCACCGATAATCATTTGAATCATATAAAGAACATTCGTTGCTGAATGCGTATCAAGATAAGAAATCGTTGCAAATCCAGCCGTCCGCATGGTTACTGATTGGAAAAAGCAGACCATGATCTGTTGAAAAAAGGTGTAGTGCCCAATTGTCTTAGCATTTTTAAATTCAATTAGCCACGTCAATGCTGTTCCAAGCAGTAAAAGTATTCCCGTTGTAGCAAGCACTAAACGTGTCTGATTGCTTAATGAGCGAGAAAATGCAGAGAAGCGATAAGGTTTGTCTTTGATAAAGTGTTTGATAGCTTTTTTTAAATCCATCCAAACAGCAAACCCGATTCCGCCAGATATGATTGCAGTGGTAACCGCCAGATTAACCAAGGGCTTTAGAGCGAATTGTTTAAGGCTAGCATCGCCAAAATTATCAAACCCAGCATTACAAAAGGCAGAGACAGCAAGAAAAATAGCATTAAAAATACCGTGCCCCAAGCCAAAACGTGGAATAAAATCAAAGAGCAATACAATAGCAACCAAGGACTCAATAATAAAAGTGATTTTGTAAGCATTAAAAAGGTAATGTCTAAGGTCATTGTTATTGTCATAGCTAAGCGCTGATTGCAGCAAACTCTGCTCTGATAAATTCATGCGACGACGTAAAAGGTAGGTACTGATTGCAATTAAAGTAACCAATCCTAGTCCACCAATTTGCATGAGACACATTGCAATCACTTGACCGAGTCCATTATAAACACTTGCGACAGGAACGACTGATAATCCCGTCACACAAACCATTGAAACCACATTGAACAAGTGGTCAAGGTAAGTAGTGCTAGGAGCATCGGCATAGTGAACTATCGGGAGTGAGAGTAACAAACTCCCAATAAAAATGACGATGACAAAACTAAACGTTAACCGTCGCGTACTTGTTAAAGATTTAAAAATGCTATTCAAAGAGTATTCCTCCTAAACTCCAAAACGGTTTTCAAAGCCTTCTAAAAGAGCCTTACGGCTCATAACATATTAAAGAGGTTTTTTATTTGGCATCCCAGCCTTACGTGGGTATTTATTTGGTGTTTCTTTTTTCTTTTCAAGAATTGTGATTTGGCGACTATCGCCATTTGGCAATTCATAATGATAATTGTCTATGAGTTTTGAAAAAAGAATTGTCATGGCATTTTTGGCATCTGCCAATTCTTCTTCGGCAGCAGAAGCTTTAAGAGCAATTAATTGCCCACCAACTTTTAAAAATGGGATTGTCAATTCGGTCAATACTTGGAGACGAGCAACAGCTCGTGCTGTTACAATATCATAGCTTGCGCGGAAATGCTTATCTTGACCAAAATCTTCAGCACGTCCATGGTAAAAATGAACGCCCTCTAAGCCAAGTTCATCTGCCAATAAATTAAGAAAATTAATACGCTTATTTAGCGAATCAATGATAGTAACATCAATATCAGGGCATAAAATCTTGATAGGAATACTTGGAAAACCGGCTCCAGCTCCAATATCTAGCAAACAAATCGCTTGATTTGTTATTTTTCCTTGAAGAACGGGAGCAATAGAATCATAAAAATGTTTCAAATAAACCCCCTCTTCATCCGTAATAGCCGTCAAATTAATCTTTTGATTCCATTCAACCAAAAGCTCAAAATAACGTTCAAATTGCTTTTTTTGTGTATCTGTCAACTCAAAACCTTGTTGACTAAGTTTCTTATAAAATTCTTCAGGTGTCATGATTATCAGTAAAGAAAGCATTAGCAGCCTGCAAAACACAAACCACCACAACTTTCTTTAATATCCTTTCAATTCCAATATATGTCATCTTATTTTACCATAAAATCCCATCCAATAACATTCTTAGAAATAGTTATAACATCCGAAAAACTAATTTTCCCCCAGCTTCTTATGTAATCACTTTAAGAATTAAAAGAAAACTGATATAATAAGCCTAGAAAGTATATTTTTATCTATTTATTTTAGTAGTTTATCAAAAGCTTTTGTGTAGCGGTAGGTTACAAAAAGCAACTGATTTTGGAAGGGTATGTCATACCCAAGGAGGAATTTATGATTTTTGTTATTATCGCTATTATTGTTTTAGTAGTTTGGATTATTGCTGTCTATAATGGTCTTGTTAAAAGTCGTATGCAAACTAAGGAATCTTGGAGTCAAATTGATGTGCAACTCAAACGTCGTAATGACCTCATTCCGAATTTGATTGAGACTGTAAAAGGCTACGCAGCTTATGAAGAAAAAACATTTGCTAAGATTACAGAATTGCGCAGTCAAGTTGCTCAAGCAGAAACACCAGCAGAAGCAATGCACGCGTCAAATGCTCTTACCAAACAACTCTCAAGCTTGATTGCTGTTGCTGAAAATTATCCTGAACTTAAAGCTAATAACAGCTTTATCAAGTTGCAAGATGAATTGACAAATACAGAAAACAAAATTTCTTATTCACGTCAGTTGTTCAATACAACAACAGCAAATTATAATGTTAAATTAGAAACTTTCCCAAGTAATATCATCGCAGGTATGTTTGGCTTTAAACCAAGCCAATTCTTGGAAACACCTGAAGATGAAAAAGAAACACCAAAAGTATCATTTGACTTTTAAAAAATGGTGTTTTGAGAAGTTGTTTTAAAGCAACCTTTAATAAAGAAAGGAATAAAATGGAAGGTCTCTTGAAATGGTTGGTGACTTTAACAACTCAAAGAGACTTTCTATTTTCTTAATAAAATCATGTTATACGATCAAATTTCTAGTAACAAGCGAAGAACGGTTGTTTTGATTCTTGTTTTCTTCTTGATTTTGTCAGCTATTGGTGCCGCAGTAGGCTATCTTTGGTTAGATAGCCTAGAATTCGGTGTGGTTATCGCCTTAATCATTGGTGGAATCTATGCTGCTAGTATGATTTTTCAATCTACAAATGTTGTCATGTCAATGAACAATGCGCGTGAAGTCAGCGAGGAAGAAGCCCCAGAACTTTATCATATTGTAGAAGATATGGCAATGGTGGCACAAATTCCAATGCCGCGCGTGTTTATCGTTGAAGATGATTCTTTAAATGCGTTTGCGACAGGTTCGAGTCCTGAAAATGCTGCCGTCGCAGCCACCACAGGATTGTTAGCTGTGATGAATCGTGAAGAATTGGAAGGTGTTATCGGACACGAAGTTAGTCATATTCGTAATTACGATATCCGCATTTCTACCATTGCTGTCGCCTTAGCCAGCGCAGTGACTTTGATTGCCAGTATTGGTAGTCGCATGATGTGGTTTGGTGGGAACAGTCGTCGCCAATCAAATAACCGTGATGAGGGTGGTCTTGGTATTTTGATGCTTCTCTTTTCGATTTTATCGTTAATTTTAGCACCACTTGCTGCAACTCTTGTTCAATTAGCGATTTCACGGCAACGTGAATACCTTGCTGATGCCAGTTCTGTTGAACTCACTCGCAACCCTGAAGGAATGATTAAAGCACTTCAAAAACTGGAGCAATCTTCTCCAATGCATCATCCTGTTGATGAAGCAAGTGCGGCACTCTATATTAATGACCCTATCAAAAAAGAAGAAAGAACAACATCATTGTTCAATACACATCCATCTATTTCGGATCGTATTGAACGTCTTCGTCAAATGTAAGTATTTTTCTCCTTCACACGCTTGTGTGAAGTTTTTTGTTGCTACGTTATTCAATAAGCTTTATTATTGGTAGTAATATGTACAGACAATACTGTAAAAAGTTGGTATAATAGTAAAGAAATTTTAAAAGAGGTAATAATGATGTTTTCAATTTCGGAAATAAAAAAGAATTCAGATGGAATTAGTTTTAATTCTGTTTTAGAAATTAAAGAAAAATTAATAGAACGTACTAAAGATGTGCTAGATGTTAAAGAGATTTTTGTACAAGGAACTATTTCCTACGATGATGGCTTATATCTGTTAAATTATACACTTGATTATACGATTACGTTACCATCAAGTCGCTCAATGTTGCCTGTAGATGTACATCAAGTTGAAGAAGTCTCAGAAATTTTTATTGACGCAGCGGATATTCATGCAAAAGAAGATCTTGTTAGAGAAAATCTTGTCTTAGTACTTGAAGAAGATTATATTGATTTAGAAGAGAGTGCTATTGATAATATTTTATTAACGATTCCAATGCAAGTTTTAAGCGAAGAAGAACAAAATTCTGACACAATGCCATCAGGAAATAGCTGGTCAGTTTTGACAGAAGAACAATATAATGCCCTGCAGAATAAGAAGAAAAAAGAAAATAGTCCGTTTTCTGCTTTAAATGGATTGTTTGAAGATTGATAATATTTTTATTAAAAAAACTTACTAAATTTCTGATTATCTTTTCATAAGTTGGTAAATGCCGATATATCCCGTATTTTAGGGCTTTATCGGTATTTTCTTTTCGGAAGATACCTTGCATAAGCTGGCATTTACCAGCATGAAAATGCAATCAAAAGTAGTAAATGAGTAGTAAATATAAGCTCCGATATTAACAAGCCAGTCTTTCCAGTTCTGCTTTTGCAGATTGAAATGTACCGTGTGCGTAATAACCAAGTGTCATAGTTATGTTAGCGTGTCCCATGAGATATTGCAGGGTGTTTGGGTTCATTCCTCTATTTGCCATATTCGTACAATAAGTATGTCTGAATGAATGTGGTGTGATGTTCGGTAACTTATCCGTGTGATACTTGTTATGCTTCTTAATTAGTCCTCGCACCATGCCCTCATAGTTTCCTGCAACTTTAGGCAAGCCCTCACGGTTTAAGAATAGGAAATTGCTGTAACCACCTACAATCAGCGGTTGTGCCTTTCCTCTGTTCTTTAGTATTCTTTGGATTGCTTGATAAGCCCGTTCTGTCAATGGAAGTTCCCGTTTTCCGTTTTTGGTCTTTGGCGTTTCAATATAGTAGCCGATTTCGCTATCTTTCAATAACTGGTGGTCTATATTGAGTATTCTGTTCTGCATATCAATATGCGTTGTCAGTCCGCAAAATTCAGAAATACGAAGTCCCGTTTCCAGAAGAAGTACAACCTCATCATAATACTTACTGTAAATCTTGTCCGTTTCCATAAAGGCAAGCAGGCGTTCTTCCTGCTCTGGTGTAAGGATAACTTTCTGCTCCGTATCATCTTCCAGAACATCACTTAGTTTAAATTCAAATGGGTTCTTTCTGATACAGTCGTCTTGTATCGCCATGTAAAATGACGCTTTCAAGGAACGCTTATAGTTATCAATCGTTTTATAGGCATATCCTTTTTCACTCATTCTGATAGCCCATTCTTTAGCGTCCGACTGCTTGACGGTATCAATCGCCCTCATACCCAACGGGTCATCTTTCAGAGCGTTCATAAGATACTGTCGTCCTTTTTCAGTAGCCCTTTTTATGTTCTTTCTTTGGCTGTTTTTCTTGTCATAGAGCTGGCAGACTGTCATTTTACCGCCGACTGTGTCGATACCGTCGTTAAGGTCTTTTTTTATCTGTGCTTCTTTTTCCCTCAACGATATATCATCACGCTTTCCAGCAGGTGTCTTGTCTGTCGGTACAAGTTTCCAAGAATAGATAAATTGTGGCTTTCCGTATATATCGGTATATTTATAAACGTATCTTCCGTCTTTTCGCTGGCTCTCTC